>Ga0213861_10001705_pt1 | contig 19259 bp, 14 predicted proteins | sample PICome_4_FD_160110 | JGI IMG/M metagenome (GOLD analysis project Ga0213861, IMG submission 160110) | Coastal seawater microbial communities near Pivers Island, North Carolina, United States - PICO131 | ecosystem: Environmental > Aquatic > Marine > Coastal | place: USA: North Carolina... | reverse complement strand
AGCAAATTGAGGCCTATCGTGAGATGGGATATTTGGTTTTAGAACGTCATCTTCCTGATGATATCTTGATCAAGATACGTGCTGAGATTTCTCGGTTTGAAGATGAAGCACGCGGCATGACAGAGTCAAACGAGCGATTGGATTTGGAAGATAGCCATACAATTGAGGATCCGCGTTTACGCCGCATCAAGCTGCCGCACAAAATTAGCAATTTCATGCGCGAATTGATGTTTTCCGATCACATCCTCGCTCCTGCACGAGATTTAGCCGGGCCTGATCTTCGACTGCATACATCGAAGCTCAACATGAAATCTGCTGGTTATGGTGCTGCAGTGGAGTGGCATCAGGACTATGCTTTCTATCCACACACTAATGATGACATTTTGGCCATTGGCGTAATTATCGATGATATGGAAAGCGAGAATGGGCCTTTGATGGTCTATCCAGGGAGCCACAAGGGACCGGTCTATGATCATCATGTTGATGGCGTTTTTGCGGGCGCCTTTATTCCTGAAGATGTTGGCCTAAACCCTGCCGATGCTGTTGAGTTGAAAGGGCCGGCTGGATCTATCTCAATCCATCATGGAAGAATAGTCCACGGATCTGCTTTAAATACGTCTGACCGCTCGCGGCGTATTTTGTTTTACGAAATGATGGCTGCGGATGCCTTCCCAATCATGGGTTCAATGACGATGTGGGATGGGATCAAAGACTATAATACACGAATGCTGTGCGGTGAACCAACGATCAAACCGCGTCTTAAAGACATCCCCATTCGCATTCCTCAACCGCAACCTGATGTGCCAATTTCAATTTATGAAATTCAAAAGGGCTTGAAGGCCCGTGCCTTCAAAACCATTAAGTAAAACAAAGTTGAATTTTGCTATCAAATCTAAGAGGCAGCTGTATGTAGATGTTGATCGGATGCTGTCAAATTAATGAGAACTCGCATCAGATTGCTAGCGCAGCCTGAATCTATGCGCTCAATAATTGGCGCCTCCTTGCCCGCTTCAAACAAATTTAATCTGACAGTGTCTTCACTCAGTTAATTTCAAATATATTTAAAATCCTAAATTTAAACATGATTATTAAAACTTGATGATTAGGAATTCTCTGGTACCCTCTGCCTGTAAAGTTTATCGAGGAACCCCTTATGAAGTTTGCTGCAGTGCCAAAACCATCTCAGACGGCGATGGCTACTAAACCTTTAAATGAAGAGCGTCGCGCACAGGCCGTACTAAAAACCGGTTTAATTGATGCACCCAATTCGGATTTATTCCAGATTTATTGTGACTTAGCAAAAGATCTAACTGGTTTTGAACAAGCAAAATTCAGCCTTTTTGATGGTGAAGCGCAATGCGCTATGGCAGCTGCAGGAGTTGACAACTATGAAGTCGGAGTGCGATCTGAGCGAGCAAAATGGAATGTTTGTTCTTATGTTCTGTTAGATACAGAGCCTTTAATTATTGAAGATTTTCATATTTTAGAAGAATGGGCGGAACATCCAGTGGTTTTATCTGGAAATGGTCCACATGCTTATGCAGGCTTTCCAGTAATCAACAAGGATAACTATGCCCTTGGTACACTCTGCCTTTTCAACCTCCTACCAAAAAAAATGTCAGATGAACAAGTCGAGCTAATCAAAAGAGTGGCTTCAAGTATTGCCACACTACTAGACTTGCAAGTTGAGCAGCGCAGCCTAACTGCCGAGAAAATCATCCGGGCGTCAGATAAACTTTCCAATCGTATGGAGACCGCGTCATTGTCTGATTTTAACGTTTTGCTTCAATTAGACTGTGACGGACCAGTAAGTAAGTCCGAAGCACAAAACCTTATAAATAGCGGGTTCTGTGCAATAGATGATCGTTTAAAGGTTATTCTAACTTCAACTGGAAGATCCCTGATTGAAGAAATGGGACTTACGCCGAGGCCTATGAAACGCCTTAAACTCAGTGGCTCAGACGCTTTAGAGTTAGTGGACAAAATGTTCAGCGAGTTGGATTAACAATGTATGCAAAGGTTTATAATCTCAAGTTTTTAAATCCAACTGATGCAAAAATTGCATCGTCATATTTTGCGGAACAACTCTCCAAATTCATAAGAGTGTGCAATATGCAATCCATCAACGTATCCCTTGGTGCTTGTGGCAGCATGTCCATAACTACAAAGTTTGATTCAAGCAGCGACTTGAAGTCTTTCGAAAAAAAATCAAGAGAGGTTTTTGACGATATAAATAAATCATTCAATTATAAACTAACAAATTATTCAGGCGTTTATATTTATACCTATGAGGCTGAACGCATATCAACTGAAATTGCATTGCACTAATCGATAAATATTTTTAACGGTTCTGCCAGACGAATGAGAACTCGCATCAGATTGCTAGCGCAGCTTAAATCTATACATTCAATAATTGCCGCCACTCAGCAAGAGTGGCGGTTCTATTAACCCCCTTATAGCTGGGCTGACGCTAAGAGACGTTTACGCCTGGCGCGTACGCGCAGGATGGCACGCCGCCAACCCCTTTGAAGGGTGCTGTCAGACGAATGAGAACTCGCATCAGATTGCAGGCGCAGCCTGAACCTATGCGCTCAATAGTTGGCGCCACTCAGCGAGAACAGCCGCTAGGTTCAGCTTGAAACTAAGGCGTGACCAAAGTACGCCTTAGTATAGAATAGGTAGGATTACTTACTCTTTAAGGACTAAATCCTCTGAGTACGGGTTTAAAGTAGCGTATAAGCACAGCAAAAGGTGGTTTAAGTTGGCGAATTGTACCAAAGCTGAACGTGAACAAATAGCTAAATTCGATAATTTTTATCAACTCTCGACACATGATGTTTTGCGGAGAATAGAAAGGCACACCTGTGGCTGTTGCTATGGTGGCAGCAGTTGGACTACTGAAAAGCAAGCAAGCTTTATGGGTCAGAAATTGGGGCTTTCACCTCACTCTTCTTTAATCGATATTGGTGCAGGTGCTGGTTGGCCTGGACTGTATTTGTCATCAATAAGCGGTTGTTCTTTAACTTTAGTAGATTTACCGGAAACAGGCTTAAAGCTTGCCGCAGACCGCTCAATCCAAGACAAAATTTCAGAAAGGGTGACAACTATCGTCGCTGATGCCGCTGAACTTCCGTTTAAGGACCAAAGTTTCGATGCATTGAGCCACAGTGATTTACTGTGCTGCCTTTTTTCAAAAGAAAAAGTGCTAACTGAATGTCGCCGGATAATTCGTGGGCAAGGAAAAATGGTGTTCTCGGTGATTTATATAACCCCCAGACTGAATAAAATAGATTATGAAAGGGCGGTCTTAAACTCTCCTGATTTTATTCAAGCAGACGTAGAATATGAAACGATGTTGCGGAGGTGCGGGTGGCATATTGATGAGCAAATTGACCTTTCCAAAGACTATCAGGAAACTTGCCGATTGCAGATAGAAGCTGATGATTTACATCAAGAAGAGCTAATTAAACTGTTAGGTGAAAAGCAAGCCTTGGATCGGCTGGGTAACTGGAAATCCAAATTAGAAGTGATTGAGTTGGGGCTTGTTAAAAGAAAATTATTTGTCTGTTTTCCCGATAATTCTTGACCATTTCCATAGTATGGGGTCAGGATAGCCAGTGCCGTAGCTACTACTAACACCTTGCGTGAGCCACCCACCGATTTGGTCAATGACTTCGCACAGTGCTGTCAGACGAATAAGAACTCGCATCGGATTGCTGGCGCAGCCTGAACCTATGCGCTCAATAATTGACGCCACTCGGCAAGAGCCGCGGCACGGTTCAGCTTGAAATTGGTGCGTGGGTATAGATGGCCTTCCTGCAGCCTCACACAGCCAATCTAACCCTACGGTGTTGTCAGACAAACTTGACGGTTTTGTGGTCGATTCCTATTTTTGGTAAATGACAACATGTTCTCCCTTTAAATACTTCAAGACTTCACCTGAAATCATCCGATTGGCGGTGATGTATTACATACGTTATCCATTGAGTTTTCGTCAGGTGGAAGACATCTTGCATGAACGCGGCGTCGATATCTGTCACGAAACAGTTCGGTTTTGGGTTGAACGTTTTGGGCCAAAGTTCGCGGGAGAAATCCGTAAGAATAGGGCAGGGCACCACTCGAACTTGCAGTGGCACCTGGATGAAGTCTTTGTGAAAATAAATGGAGAACGCTTTTACCTTTGGCGCGCCGTTGATCACGAAGGTGAGGTTCTGGAATGCTATGTTACAAAGCGACGCAACAAGGCTGCAGCGAAGAAGTTCCTGATAAAAACAATGCGAAAACACGGATCACCCAAGATCATCACGACAGACAAGCTGGCGTCCTATGGCGCGGCTTTTCGTGAGATTGGCGTTGTAGATCGTCAATTATGTGGTGGCCGATCCAACAACAGATGCGAAAATTCACATCTGCCATTTCGACGACGAGAAAGGGCGATGCAGAAGTTTAAAAGTTGTGCAATGCTCCAGAAATTTACCAGTTATCACGCCCAGATATACAACCACTTCAACCATGAAAGGCATCTAGAAAGCAGACAGACTTATAAGCAAAAACGCAGTGCCGCTCTTATTGAGTGGTTTCAAATCTGCGCTTCATAGATTTGTGTGATCGTGGTAATTTGAGACCTGTTAAACTTTGTCTGACAACACCCCTGCGGTAGCCGCCGTGATTGCGGCACATAGGGCTGCGTTGCCACCACCCACAATGACGACATCATATGAGTTCAACATCGAGGCTCTCCTGAAGGGCTTTGAACAATATTGTGAAGCGCCGCGTCACTCCGCCACTTCGAGAGGAGATCCAAAAACACTTTCAACGCCTCAACGCGCCATCCGCGAGTCAGGTTGGAATTGTGCGGCATCAAGATGGTATTGGGCGCATGCCAAAGCGGGCTAGTCTCCGGCAAGGGTTCGACTTCAAACACGTCAAGGAAAGCTCCGGCAATTACTGTCTTGTGCAAAAGCGCCGCAAGCGCAGTCTCGTCCACAATTGGGCCGCGTGCCGTGTTGACGAAAATCGCCGTTGGCTTGAGCAATTCCAACCGTCGAGCATCAAAAAGCCCGATTGTTTCTGGTGTCAGAGGAACATGCAAGCTGATGACATCCGAGGTCATGACGGCCGCATCCAATTCGCTATAGGGCAGGATGCGATCAAAGTGTTCTCGTGCTCTGGCATTGCGGGAAATGCCCCAAGTTTCCATGCCCATCGCCTTGGCAAGACGTGCCAATGCGCTTCCGATCGCTCCGGTTCCGATAATCAAAATTCGTTGTCCTTTGAGGTCAGCGAATTCATAGCACTTCCAGTTGCGGTTATTCTGGCGATCCAACGCGCCAAGAAAGTCGCGGTTCAAGGCAATGATCGCCCCTAAAATGGTCTGTGCCTGAGCGTGCGCCCGCCCTTGTCCGATATTTGTAATCCAGATGTCGTGGCGCAGTTCGGGTCCAAGGAAATCAAACCCCGCGCCACTGCAATGTACCCATTTCACACAAGATGATCGGTGTGCCGCAACCAAATCCGGCCCTGTAAAATCTTCGTCATGGTATATCGCAAGGCAGTCGGGCTGTTCGCGCTGAATAACCGCGTCGATCTGATCTAGCGCGTCGCAGAAAACGACGCCCTGAACGCCCTGACGATCAACTTCCGCCATCAGGGCTTCGGGCGCGGCTCCAAGGACCAGCGCCTTGGGGTGGGTCGTGGCGCTATTGGTCATAGCCCGGATGCTCCCGTTCCAGACGCCGCAACAGGGCTGGCCAGACATGCCCACCATGCGGACCATTTTCTGGCGCGCCCCACGCCAGCAGAGGTTCCATTGCCGCATCAGGGATCAGGATCGGATCTTGCGTTGCCCCCAAGACATCCACCTGAATTTTGCAAGCGGCCTCAAGGTGGTAGTGGTACATGAACACTTCGGCAGCGGTCCGGCCTAGCGCAAGAAGGCCGTGGTTCTGTAACAACATCGTATAATTTTCGCCCAGATCGGCCGCCATTGCAGCACCTTCATCCGCATCAGCCGTGATGTCCTGGAAAGGATGCGTACTTAGTGTACTCAGAACAAATCCGGCATGTTGCGTGATCGGCAATAGTCCTTGGGGCATTGTTGAGACGGCTACACCAGCACGCGTGTGGCTATGCAGAACAAAATTTACATCGGGTCGGGCTGTCAGAATGGCGGAATGGATCTCATGACCAGCCTGATTCAGAACTCTGTCGGGGGTTCGTATCTGCCCGTCAAACCCGTATTCACACAGCGACGATGCGGTGATTTCGTCGAACATCTCGTCATGCGCGTTCATCAGGTAGGCGTCGTTGCGTCCCGGTATGCGAGTCGAAATATGCGTGCTGGTCAAATCAGTCCAACCGTAAAGGTGGCACAAACGATAAAGCGCGGCCAGTTCTTGGCGGGCCTCCATTTCTGTTTGCAGTAGAGCTGGCGCGTTCATGTTTTGCCACCCTTCTTTTTGAAGAGATCCTTGCGGAGGGTCATCAATGCTTTTGGGTCAATCTTGGCTTGAATGATCGTGGTTTGATCGCCTGCGATCGCTTCGATCAAAGCGGCTCCCAACGCGCCGGGGCCATCAACCCAGATGCCCTTTCCACCGCACAGTTCGGCAAATTTGTCGTAGCGTGGAGATTGGATTTCAGCGCCGAGCAGGCGGCCACCATAGAACTCTTCTTGATAGGCTTTTTCGGCTCCCCAAGCCTCATTATCCAAGACAACCACAACGATGGGTAAGCCATGCTGTATCGCGGTTTGGATTTCGATCATTGTATAGCCAACCGCCCCGTCCCCCATGATGGCAACAACCGGACGATCCGGGCTCGCGGCCTTGGCCCCGATGGCGGCGGCCAGACCAAAACCAACCAAACCAAAGTCCAGCGGCGTGATCAATGACAGCGGCTCGTAATGGGCCAAACGGTCCGCGGCTTGTAGGCAGGTATTGCCTGTATCAAGTGTCACGATAGCGTTTTGCGGGAGTGCCTCTCGCAGCTCGGCCAATGCCCGGCGTGGATGCATCGGCAGGGTCGCGATCTGTGCTTCCTCATCGCGCTCGACAAGCAAGCTGGCCCGATCGTCGCGGAAACTCTGGCGCCACACGTCGGTGTCTGGTTTTGTGGCGATCTGTGCCAGTGCTTCGGCGGTCAGACGTGCGTCGGCCTGCACGGCGATTTCGGCGGGGAAGTAACGGCCCACGGCGCTGCCATCAATATCTACATGGGCAATGCGGGTATCCGCCCCCACATAATCGCTTGAATGAAACGTCGAGTTGAACCCGAGACGCGCCCCCAGCACCACCATCACATCGGCTTCTTTGGTCAGGCGAGAGGCAACACGGTTGCCGCGTGGCCCCGCTTGCCCCGCGAACCACGGATGGCCATGGCGCATGGTGTCCGCGTGCCCTGTTGAGGCCACAACCGGTATTTCCAGCTTCTCGGCCAACGCGGTCAGGGCGTCGCGGCCCTTGCCCCACTTAAACCCACCACCAGCAAAGATCACAGGCCGTTCCGCCTGTCGCAAAAGCGCCGCAATCGCCTCGATATCATCTGGCGCGGCGGGGCCTGCGCGCGCGATATTCACGGGTTGCGCATCATTTGCCGGAATCATTTCGGCAAACAGATCACGCGGCACGTGCAAAACGACCGGACCACGGCGCCCCGAGTTCGCCAGTCGAATGGCGTCCTCAAGCATCGCAGGCAGGCGCGCGGCATCGCTTACCAGTATGGATTTTTTGCTGATCGGCGCAAAAAGCGCGACCTGATCTACTTCTTGAAACGTGTCCTTGCCGTGATCGCAGCGGCTGATCGCGCCGGCAATGACAACCAATGGCGAATAGGCCAGCTGCGCCTCTGCAACGGCTGTTACAGTGTTCACCACGCCAGGCCCCGCCTGAGCGCCCAGAATTACACCCGGTTTGCCAGTCATTCGGGCCCAGGCGTCTGCCATATGCCCCGCTGCGCGTTCATCGCGCGCACCGACATAGGCAATGTCGCCCCCCTTATACATGGCGTCGTAAAGCTCAAGCATTGAGCCGCCCAATAGGCCAAAGACCGTGTCGATCTTGTTGGCTTTCAGAACATTATAGACAGCTTCGCCGCCCGTAATTTGATCGGTCATCGTACTATCCTTAGTCTCGTGATGTATGGGGTGCGGCATGAACCCGGAACCGCAGGCATGCGAGTTGGGGCGTGATACGTATTCGCCCCGGGGTTCTCACCGATGAAGCGCCCGACAGCGCACTTTTCCGGCTGCGTTCTGTCGGTTTCAGGTGCGTGCAGGGCGATCACTTTGGCGGGTTTCGTTTCAAACAACATCATTGGCTATCCATCTGCCCGCGGCCGCAGGTTTTGGGGATCAAAAAGAGCATCCTCATGGACAGTTACGTCATATTCAGCGTTCAGTATTTGGACCGTCAGGCCGTCTTTTGGCGTATCTTTGCGCACAAACAACCACCCCAGAGACTTCCTTAAAGTATAGCCATACCCACCTGAGGTGGTGAGGCCCACGGGCTTGCCATGTCGTAAAACGGGCTCGCCGCCGTGGATATCAATGCCATCAGCGTGGATTTCGCCGTAATACAGCTCCCAACTTGGGTCACGCGCCAACACCGCATCGCGGCCGATAAAATCCCGCCCTTCCGATCGCACAAACCTGTCCAGCCCCACATCAAAAGGCCCTACATCCGTGGTCAGTTCGCTAGACGCGCGATAGGCTTTTTCCATGCGCATGCCGTTGAACGCGTAGCTGCCAAAATCGGTCAAACCATGCTTTTCGCCAACTGCAAACAAAGCATCGTACACTTCGGCAATTCGGTTCAATGGCGCGTGCAGTTCCCACCCCAATTCACCTACAAAAGAAACCCGTAGCGCATAGCAGGGTATTCCGTGGACCTCGATTTCCTGTCCAGACAACCAAGGGAAGGCCACGTTCGACAAATCGGCGTCGGTCAGTTCGGCCATGATGTGTCGTGCATTCGGGCCAGAGAGCGCGAGCATCCCCCAGTCCTGCGAGCGGTTGACCATCTGAATGTCTTCGCCGTCGCGAATGTGCGATTTGATCCATTCAAAGTCAGGGTTGGAACGGGCAATCGCAGAGCCGGTAAAAAAGCGATCCTCGGACATCCGCCAGATCGTGATTTCGGTTTCAAACCGACCCTTTGGCGTGAGCAAGTGGTTGAGGCTGAGTCGGCCATCACGTGCCGGAATTTTGTTGGCCGACAGACGGTCCAGCAATGCACCGGCATCTCGTCCGCTGATTTCGAACTGCGCAAAGGCGCACAGGTCGATCACGCCGGCGCCGTCGCGTGTAGCCTTGGCCTCGCGCTCGGCATTTGCATGCCAGCTTTGGTGCCCCCAACCGATTGGCTCGATCTCTGCAACCCCACCAAAATAGCGGGGCCGTTCCCAACCCGCGACCTCACCCATAACTGCGCCTTTGGCCGTCAACCGATCATAAAGTACGTGCCGTTTCAAAGGCCGCAGGCTTTCGAATTGTTTGCCCGGGCAGGGCGTATCATGGCGGCGCATGAATTCGTCTTTGGTGCGTTCCACGATGTAATGATCTGTTGTAAAGTCGCCGTAACGGCGCGGGTCCATCGAGCGTGTGTTGATCTCAGTTTCGCCGTGCACCATCCAGTCAGCCAGCGCCTTTCCAGCGCCACCGCCCCAAGCCAAGCCAATGGACGATCCACAAGACAGCCAAACGTTGGGCGCGCCAGACGGTCCGACCAACATGCCGCCATCGGGGGTATGGGTGATCGCACCACGCACCACGCGCTTGATTCCCAGTTCGGCCAAGATCGGCATTTTGTCAAAAGCGGTTATCAGGAAATCACCGATGCTGTCATAGTCGGCTTCAAACAGTTCGTTTTCGGCTTTCCACGGCGCGCCTTCAGGCATGGTCCAGACGGTTGGGCAGACATGGCCCTCGTAAATCCCGATCAAACCAGATCGTTGTTCTTGTCGGATATAGCCGCCAAAGGCGTTGTCGCGCATGACGGGCAGTTCCGGACGACCCTCAAATTCGGGTACGGTGTCAGTCACGAGGTAGTGGTGTAGGCAGGATACCGACGGAATTTTCAGGCCAAACCATTCGCCGACTTGATTGGCATAGGACCCGGCAGCAATGACCACATGTTCTGCCAGAACCTCGCCTTTTTCGGTTTGCAAAAGCCACATATCGCCCTTGCGGCTTGCGCCAGCGACTTGATTGTGACGCTCAATCTTGGCCCCTTTTGCACGGGACGCCGCCGCGAGCGCCATTGTGACTGAACTTGGGTCGATATGACCGTCCTCAAATGTTTGTATCGCGGCCTTAACGTTATCGACCTTGTAGAATGGATTGCCTCTGGCCACGTCTTCTGGCCCGACCAAGTCCATCGGCAGATCAAGCAGGCGACCGACCCCCATGATGGAGTTCATCCAGTCAACTTCGTCGTCTGTGGTCGCAATGCGAAACCCACCAACCTCGTGCCACCCGATGCTCTGGCCGGTTTCTTGTTCGACCCGTTTGTAAAGCTCTAACGAGGTTTTGTTGATCCATCCCGAAATGCGACTGCCCACCGCGTGGGCGATCTGCCCCGCTGCGTGCCAAGTGGACCCGGACGTGAGTTCGGCTTTCTCAAACAAGATCGTGTCGGTCCAACCGTTTTCGGCCAATTGCAATTGGGCGGCAACACCCATGATCCCGCCGCCAATGATAGCCACTTGTGTTGTTCTGGTCATATCCTAGCCCTTGAATGCTGTTTTTGCGGGTTTGAGCGAAGCCTTGGCCGTGTACCGCATACAGGCGATTTCCACCTCAAAGCCCGCAACAATATCGCCGTCTGCCAATGCGTCTAGCGGCGCGTTCACCATGGCCAACGCGACAGAGCGACCGAACAAGTAGCTCCACGCCGCCGATGTGATCTGCCCGACGACTTTACCGTCCCGCCAAATAGGCTCGTCATGGATGGGAATCGCTTTCGGGTCGTCAAACAGCATTGAAACGATGCGCCTTTGGACGGGCACGTCACGCAATGCGCTAAGGGCATCCTTGCCGATAAAGTCACTGTTCCAGCCCAAAAATGCTTCGGTTCCGGCCTCGAACGGGGTGATCCCGGGTGACATTTCATGGCCCCACGCCCGAAACCCGCTTTCGATGCGCAAACTGCCGCTGGCTGTTAGCCCGGCATGCGTGGCTCCGGCTGCGACCAATGCCTCATGCGCGGCCATGGCCATATCGGCGGGGACATAAATCTCGTATCCCTCCTGACCAGTATAGTTTAGCCGCCCGACCCAGCCGCGTGCCAACCCGACCTCGGCCGTGGCAAACCGATAACGGCCAATATCGGGAACTGCGTCGCGTGACGCCTTTTGCAAAACTGCGCGGGCCTGCGCGCCCGCAAGGCCCAAGATCGCATAACCCGAGGTTACATCCGTCAGTTCAACACTGAAATCCGGCTTGACCGACCTTAGACGCATCATATCGCGCACCACTTCGCCAGCGCCAACAATCAATAGATAACTTTGCGCGCCATGCCGCTGCACAGTGATGTCGGATTCTATCCCGCCGCGTGCGTTCAAAATCTGGCTATAGACAATTCGCCCCGTCGCGACATCCATTTCAGCGGCGCAAACCCTGTTTAGAAACGCGGTGGCATCGGGGCCTTGCACCATGATTTTACCAAAGGCGGACTGATCAAGGATTGCTGCGCCATTTCGACAGGCTTCCACCTCAAGGCCGACCTGATCACGCCACGCCGGGGCTCTAAATGTGAGAGGTCCGGCGACAGTCTCCGCGCCGAAATACTCGGGTCTTTCCCAACCTCCTCGGGTCAGGAATTTGGCCCCCGCTACGGATGTCCCTGCATGGATTGGGCTGCGGCGCTGGCCGCGTGCTGTGTCCATGCTCAGGCCGGGATAGGCAATGTCATAGTGGCGTCCCAACACCTCGGGGATGCGGGCCTCAAGCGCGCCAAGCACGTTCATTTCTGGGCCAAAACGGCGAATATCCGCTTCGTTCAGCTCCATCGTCGGCTCGCCCGCGATGATCCATTCTGCCATCGCCATGCCAGCGCCGCCAGCAAGCGCGATACCGGTGGAATTCATCCCGCCCATCATGAACAAGCCCGCCACTTCGGGGCTTTCGCCCATCATGAACTGACTATCCAACGTAAAGCTTTCGGGACCATTCAACAGCATCCGCACCTCAGCTTGTTCCAATGCGGGGATGCGGTGCAGCGCGTTTTCCATCATCGGCATGAAATGATCCCAATCCTCGCCCAGCAGATCAAAGCTGAAATCGGCGGGCAGTTTCTCCATCGGGAGGCCCTTTGCATGGGGTTCAAAGCAGCCCACCAAGAGCCCCTCGACATCATCGCGGGCATACAGAAACGCGTCTTGGTCGTTCAACGTCGGCAGATGCACCCCTTTTCCCAAGGCCTGCACTTCGGGCACAGGCTTTGTCAGCATGTAGAAATGCTCGCAGGCATAAAGCGGCATGTCGGCGCCCGCCATTTGCGCAACTTCACGCGACCACAATCCGCAGGCAATCACCACCTCGTCGGCCTCGATCACATGGTCGACGATCTCGACCCCACTGATGCGGCCATCCATTTTTTGCAGGCCAGTGATACGGGTCTCTTCAAAGAACTTCACCCCACGTGCCCGCGCGCCTTTTGACAGGGCCAAGGCCACGTCAGAGGGGTTTACGCGCCCGTCCACTGGTGAGTGAACTGCGCCAATCACGTCGTCTGTGCGCAACAGTGGCCAAAGCTCTTCGACCCGCTTGCGATCAACGATTTCGGCCTCCAACCCAAAGGCACGGCCCAGAGAAACCTGGCGCTTCAAGGTCGTCAGCCGATCCTCATTGGTGGCAATCGACAGGCTGCCGGTTTGGGTCCAGCCAGTGCCTTGTCCGGTCTCGACTTCCAGTTCCTTATAAAGGTCGATGGAATAGTTGATCAGCTTGGTCAGTGTTGCTGAAGGGCGCAAACGACGCACCAAACCAGCCGCATGCCAAGTTGTGCCAGAGGTCAGTTTCGAGCGTTCCAGAACCACGATATCTTTGCGGCCTTCGCGCGCCAAATGATACGCAATGGAACATCCAATAACGCCACCGCCGATGATAACAGTGCGGGCATGCTTGGGCAGAGAGCTCATGAGGAAATAACTCCGTCAACGGTCATTTTCCCCAAGACATCGTCAAAGATGCCAAGGGCTTCATCAATCAAATCAGGCGTGTGGGCGCAGGACGTCACACAAGAGGTGAAGGACATGAAATCAACGCCGCCTGCCAACAATCCACTGCGCAAGCTGTTAACCAATTCGGGCGGGACGTTGCGGATTTGTGCAGCACTCAGCCCCTCGATGGATTTGCCCCCGAAATAGAGGTGACAGGTTGAACTGTCCCCGTAGGCCACCGCAGCCATACTGCGGCGCGCAAAACAGGCGTTGAGTCCGTCGCGCAACCGCGCGGCCATTGCATCTGCTTGGCGCTGAACATCGCCCGTGAACAGCAGTTTCATCGCGGCAATCGCGCCTGCCGCAACCAGCGGAGCGGCGTTGAACGTGCCCTTGTGGCTGACAGGCGGGGCCAGCCCGTCGCGGGGTTTGCCTGGATCCAGCAAGTCCATAATGTCGCGCCGCCCACAGATCGCACCGCCGGGCAAACCGCCGGTCACGACCTTGGCCAATGTCGTGATATCCGGCGTAACGCCGTCGAGCGCCTGACGCCCCCCCGGAGACCAGCGAAACCCGGTGATCACCTCGTCAAAGATCAACACCTTGTCCAGCTCATCCGCCAGATCACGGATACCTTGCAGGAACCCATCCGGCATGGGAACAGATCCATAGTTTGCCCCCGACGCTTCCACAAAGATCGTGCCGATCCCGGTATCGTTTTTCAACAAGGTACGAATGGAGCTCAGTTCAGGCGGTGCCACCACTGTCAGATCAGTGATAGCAGTAGGAACCCCCAAGGATGGCGGAGTGATTGCGCCAGGCTTGGAGCCCTTAAGCAGCATATCGTGCCAACCATGAAAATGCCCGTCGATGCGCAGCACCTTGTCTTTACCCGAATAGGCACGACCCAGTCGCAAAGCCAACATTGTGCTTTCAGTGCCTGACCCTGTAAATCGTACCAGCTCAGCAGATGGCAGCAGTTTGGTGATCCATTCTGCCCATTCAATTTCTAACGCATGGCAGTCGCCAGTATACGGTGTTTTGGTCAGCTGTTGAGCCACAGCCTGCATCACTTCGGGGCAGGAATTGCCAAGTATTTGACTGGCCGCGCCGAGTTTGAAATCAATGTAACGTTTGCCTTCAACATCCCATTTTTCGGCGCCAAGCGCGTGATCAATATAGGTGGGATAGGGCGTACGATAGCGCAATTCGTGGCTGACACCACCGGGCATCACCTGTCTGGCGCGTTGAGCAAGGGATTGGTTCGTGATCATGCCGTGTCCAAATAATTCAAAATGATTGATTTAGGTGCGGCATAGGCGGCCAGCCCAGCCAGCCCTTTTTCGCGACCGATACCACTTTCTTTGACACCACCGAAAGGAACAGTATCGCCGCCCTGCAAAAAGCCGTTGATAAAGACCTGCCCCGCCTCAACTTTGCGGGCAAAGCGCATCGCTTGGGTGACATCGGCGGTGTAGATCCCCGCGACCAGACCAAAGGCGGTTCCGTTTGCTAGCTCCAATGCCTGTTCTGCAGTATCGCAGATTTGGGTGATCAGGACCGGACCAAAAACCTCTTGCTGGGCGATTTCTGATTGCGCAGGAACATCGGTGAAAACAGTCGGAGCGTAGAAATTTCCGTTTGGCAAACCATCGGGGCAAACACGATGACCACCCGTAGCGCAGCGCAGGCCTTCGGTCTTGGCGCGGGCAACAAACCCCTCGACACGCTCCAGCTGTTGGGAGGACACTAGCGGCCCAAGATCAGGATTATCCAATGGATGCCCCATGCTCAGTGCCTCGGCCTTGGCGATCACTTTTTTCACCAGAGCATCGTGAACTGAGCGTTCGCAGATCAGTCGCGCACCCGCGGCGCAAACCTGCCCGGCATTGAAGAATATTCCCCGCACGACACCTGCTGCCGCGGCGTCCAGATCGGCGTCGCCCAGAACGACCACGGGAGATTTTCCGCCCAATTCCAATGTGACGCCTGCAATGGGCTTGGATGCCGACTGCATGATCTTGCGGCCCGTTGCCGTTGATCCGGTAAAGGTCACATGCGCAACGTCTGGGTGACTGGCCAGCGCCTCTCCGATGTCGCCCGCACCAGTTACCACATTAAACGCGCCTTTGGGTAATCCCGCTTCAAATGCCATCTGCGCCACCATGATCGTTGTAAGTGGGGTGTATTCCGAAGGTTTAGCCACCATCGTCGCACCAACAGCCAATGCAGGGCCCGCGCTTCGTGCAAGGGTGGATATCGGATAATTCCAAGGCAGAATATGCGCCGTAACACCAATGGGTTCCAGCAGAGTCAGCGCGGTTTGATCTGGGCCCAGCGGAATCGTGTCCCCATTCAGTTTGTCACAGCAGCCCGCATAAAACCGAAAGTAGTCTGCGGCGCGCAAGACATCACGCTTGGCCTGGCTAAGCGGCTTGCCAACATTCAGCGCCTCTACGGCAGCTAATTCGTCGGCTTTCGCCTCAATCATGTCCGCAATCCGAAACAACACACGCGCCCGTTTGGCAGGTGGGGTATCGGCCCAGACAGGCAAGGCTTGCTTGCCACTGGAAACGGCCTGCCCGACCTGTGTTTGATCGGCATCGAAAAGCGTCGCGAAAACTTGCGCAGTTGCTGGATCAATGAGCGTCCGTGTCTTTCCGCCTCCCGCTTGCCCGACGCCATCAATAAAATTATGCGAAAGGTCCACGAGATTTTTTGGATAGTCGGGGTGGCTTTTCATCATCTTCTACCAATCTGTTCGCGGCTCAGGTGAATGTTGAATCTCTTGCGCATTTCCTTGTCCTTTTCGTCCGAAATATGGCGTGGAAAATGATCGGACAGCAGCTTGCGCGCCTGGTCTCGGGCAACATCACCAATCGGCCGTGATCCGGCTGCTTCCCATTCCCGAGGTGTCTGACGGTCGCCCAGGTGTGGGTAGAAATAGTCCGACTTCATCCGATTAAAGGTGTGCCGATGACCCAGATAGTGGCCCTCGCCTTGGCACACCTCAGCAATGACGTCAGCTCCGATGTTTTCTACATTCACTTCCACCCCGCGCACCGTTCGCAGAATGTTGCCCAGCATATCATTGTCGACAATATAGGCTTCAAGCGAGACGCCCAGAAGGCTGGCCTGCATTCCACAGGCCTGTGTAATCAGGTTTGATCCAGCATGAGCGGCGGTAGATACCGCAAGGTTCTTTTCACTGCCAAACTGTGCATCGAGTGTCTTTGAATCGGTGATGCCTGCAATCGAAGTTGTTGGCAGGTCGTAATATCGCCCCATCTGCGCAGCGGCAGCCATCAGGATGGCCTGCTCTCCGCCACCTGCGCACATGGACCCTGTTCGCAGATCGGCAACCAAGGGCTTGGGGCCAAAGATTGCCGCAACATTCGGGTCAACCAGCCGCGCGAACACCAGCCCGGCCAGCGTCTCTGCGATCGCTTGGACAAGTGACCCTGCTATTGTTGCGGGGCTGGTGGCACCCGCTTGGCCCGCAGAAATCAGTTGAACAGGAAATCCGGCCAAAACCGCCGCTTCCAATGTATCCAACGCCTCTTCTGCAAAGCGCATCGGGGGCACCACATGGCACACCATCACGGTCAAAAACGGGCGCGCGCGAAATGCAGCTTCACCACCCGCCAAGGCATAACAAAGTTGCGCAAGCTGTGGCAGGTTCTCGGGCTCTGACACGGAAACCGAGACGTGTTTTGACGTGCCCATCAGGCAGGCATAGGCAGTATTGAGATCCATCTCCGCGACATTTTCGATATCGCGGGCCACAATCGAACGGCTGAAATGATGAATGTTCTCCATCGCGTCACATATCCGCGCTGCATCATAAAGATCCTGCACCGTCCCATCGCGGTAGTGCCCGTCAGTGAGGTCAAACACACCTGGGGCACCACCGCCGGAGCTCATGTGAACGCGCATTCCGGACAGATCCAGATCGTGCTTGCTGTCCTGACCGTAAAGCACGACATCTCGTCGTGCCTTTGCAATCGTTCCCAGAACGAGTTCGCGGGGAAACAACAGCCGCTTGTCTTCCGTATATGTACCGCCCTTCGCGCAGACCAAGTCGATCATCGATGCCGAGGCTTGCGAAAGACCAAGCGTCTCGAGCAACGTTAACACGGCTTCGTTCACGTCGTTGACGTTGTCGTCACTTAAAGGCCTAAAGCTTCCCCCCTTCAAACCCGCCCAAACGGGTGGCGTCTCATTAACTGGGTTTGCATTGCTTTCCAGACGCGCTTCTCTGCCTCTTCGACTTGTTCTGCCCACCATTACTCGTCCCAAAAATACAGTTTCCTCATCTGCAAAGATACGCACCAGCGGTCATCGCGACAAAAACAAGTTTCCCTTGTAATTGATGAGTAAATCTCATCTATTGTATTGGCATGAGCAACTTACCTTCACTTCCGGCACTTCGTGCCTTCGAGGCTGCTGCGCGACTTGGCAGCTTTCAGGAAGCCGCAGATGCACTTGGTGTGTCCGCGACGGCCATCAGCCACCATGTTCGTGGGCTTGAGGCGCGTTTGAATGAACAGCTTTTCATTCGCAGAGTACGCAAAGTGCATCTGACGGATGAGGGCAAACGCCTTTCTCAGGGCGTCAGCAAAGCCTTCAGAATTTTGGAAGAATCCGTTAATTCCGTCGACAGCCAGCGACAGAAAACCAAGATACGGATAGCGTTGGGCCCAAGTTTTGCCACACGATGGTTGCTGCCAAGGTTCTCAGCGTTTCACGAGCAATTTCCCAAAGTAGATTTGGAACTGGTTCAAACACCGCTGCTTGTCACGCCGCAAAACGTTGACGCTGATATTTTCATCACGTGGGGCGACGGCGTTTTTCCTGGGATGACGTCTGAGCCGCTGGTCAACATTCTAACAGTTCCTGTTTCAAACCCGACACTGATCGAGCGGTTGGGGCGTCCCGAAAACCCGTCAGACCTGTTCAGCTATCCGCTGATCCACCAACGCGACACACTTGGCTGGAATGCGTGGTTCGAAACCGCAGGCGTGCAGTTACAAACGCCACTTTCCGGCCCGGTCATCGAAGATACCAACGTTGTGCTGCAGGCCGCAATCGCAGGGCAGGGTATCGTGATGGGTTGGATTCCGCTCATTGACGACGAACTGAAAAGCGGCGCACTTGTTCAATTGTTTGACGCTGTTCTGAGCGAACATCGCGCCTATTACCTTGTCAGAAGAGAATCCGGTCCGCGTGAGAAAGAGATCAACTTGATTTGTAGATGGCTGGTCAACCAAACTGCGCAATAACTATTTCGAGTAGCGTTCAAAACATGCCCTCTGTAGTCTGGGCGCGGTAACAATCGTATTTCCCTTAAGGCAAAAATGAATTCGACCAAAGCGCAGCACCAACAATCATCACGCCAGCGTCGGAGTGACCCTGAGTTAGGATACCATCGGTCCAGCATCGATACGGTTGAACGGCTGGTTTGGTGAAATTCTCAGCGTCGCTGAAATTCACCGCAGCGAGTGCGAATATTTTCTGCGTATGCAAAAGTGCATCAGCTAAAGGCGGCTAAATCCGCAGACTGTAGGTTTGCCGATGGCCGCATAATGCAAAGGTAGCGAAAGTCCGGTTTGACAGGCCGCACTGCGGCATCGTCAGGGTTGAGCGAACGGCAGCAATGGGCCGTTTCTGCGGTCGTGGAAATGCTGCATGTGCGAGGTGTACCCATTCGCAATTTGGTAGATCTGGGCTATAACCCGACATTAGCTGTGCATCGTTTGAATGGCTGGTTCGGAATATCACGCCATTCGCTGCGCGCCGAACGAACTGGTATTGAGCGGGACAAATCAGACTTTCAGGGTCGCAACCCGATCTCATGCCGATGTAAAAGCCCGGCAAGCAGAAGTCACCCCGCATCACCATATTCCTTAAACCACCTAACCATTTAGCCGTGTACATCTGATGTCAACTGCCATAGCAATATCGCTGAACCGGAGAGGGTGGCAGAATACAATGCTCCTACAGGTGTTGTCAGACAAACTTGACGGTTTTGTGGTCGATTCCTATTTTTGGTAAATGACAACATGTTCTCCCTTTAAATACTTCAAGACTTCACCTGAAAT
>Ga0213861_10001698_pt1 | contig 19286 bp, 19 predicted proteins | sample PICome_4_FD_160110 | JGI IMG/M metagenome (GOLD analysis project Ga0213861, IMG submission 160110) | Coastal seawater microbial communities near Pivers Island, North Carolina, United States - PICO131 | ecosystem: Environmental > Aquatic > Marine > Coastal | place: USA: North Carolina... | reverse complement strand
TCACTCACGTGCAGGCCACTGTGGCCAAAGACAATTCCGCCTCTGATCACCTGTTTCGAGCCTTCGCTCGAGACCTGGGTGCCCAGTGCAACATTACCCCTTGGCTGACGTCACCGTTACTGCCGTCTGGCCACAGCGAAGAACCGCTGTATGACATTTCGCCGATTGGGCGGCAGCCAAGCCACAAGCATTGAGTCACAGCAATTTGGTGACGGCTATCGCGACTTCAACGCACTGATACAACGCACGTTGGCTTTGCCTGCCGTGCTAGCGGTACGGTTTGATTAAACGATTATCAGGGAGATACATCACATGAATATTTTTGAACAATACGAATCCGAGGTGCGTGGTTATTGCCGTGCCTTTCCGACTGTTTTTTCGTCGGCCAAGGGCGCATGGATGACTGACACCAGCGGACAGCGGTATTTGGATTTTTTCAGTGGCGCGGGTGTTTTGAATTACGGGCATAACAACGACCGCATCAAGCAACCGTTGATTCGCTACTTGGTCGGTGACGGCATCACGCATACCCTAGATATGTATAGTGAAGCCAAACAGCGCTTTATCCAACGATTCAATGATGTGATTTTAAAGCCGCGTGGATTGTCGTATAAGTTTCAGTTTCCAGGCCCAACCGGGACCAATGCGGTTGAGGCGGCTCTTAAGTTGGCTCGCAAAGTCACTGGCCGTCAGACGATTGTTAACTTCACCAACGCTTTTCACGGTATGACGCTTGGCGCACTGGCCGTCACGGGCAATGGATTCAAACGCGCCGGTGCTGGGGTGCCGTTAAGCCACACCGCATCAGTGCCATTTGAGGGTTATCTGGGTGAAGACACGGATACCCTGGCGTATCTTGAAGCCATGTTGACCGACAGCGGCAGTGGCATGGAATTACCAGCGGCAGTCATTATTGAAACGGTACAGGCCGAGGGCGGGGTCAATGTGGCGAGCACCGAGTGGCTTAAGCGTGTGCGTCAAATGACTCAAGATCATGGCATCTTGCTCATCATTGATGACATTCAAGTGGGATGTGGCCGAACCGGTGCGTTCTTTAGTTTTGAGGACGCAGGCATTGTGCCCGATATCTTGACGCTGTCTAAGTCCTTGTCTGGTTATGGTTTACCGCTGGCTTTGGTGTTAATGAAGCCTGAGCTTGATGTTTGGACACCAGGCGAGCACAACGGTACGTTTCGTGGCCACTGCCCAGCATTTGTCACAGCCACCGCTGCACTGGATTATTGGGTTGATAGCGAGTTTGAATTGTCCATCCGTAAAAAAGGTCAGATGGTGGAAAAGCGCTTGAAAGCGATTGTGCAAACGTTGGATACGCCTGCTGACATTCGCGGACGGGGCTTGATTTGGGGTGTGGCGTTTGATGACCGTGAATTGGCAGCAAAGGTATCTCAAGCGTGCTTTGAGCGCGGCATGATTATTGAGACAGCAGGCATAGACGATCAAGTCTTAAAGCTGTTGCCTAGTTTGACCATGACTGAAGCGGAATTAAACATCGGGTTAGACACGATCGCTCAGAGTCTGGCGTGGGTGCTTGAAAAAACCGAAGTCACCACTGATTAATTTTTGTTAGTGAATATTTTACTTTTTAGGAATGGCGATGATCGTTAAGCATTTAGAAGATATCTTGGGTACGGAGGCGGATGTTGACACCGAAGGTTGGAATAGTCGGCGCCTTATTTTTAAGGACGCTGGCATGGGGTATTCGGTCAACGACACCATTATCAAATCCGGTGCTGAACTCGAAATGGCCTACCGAAACCACCTAGAGACCGTTTATTGCATCGAGGGTGAGGGAGAAATCACAGACTTGGCCACGGGCCAAACGCACGCGATCCGACCCGGCACCATCTATGCCTTGAACGAACACGACCATCACAAACTAAAAGCCAATAAGGGCACGCACATGCGAATGGTGTGTGTCTTTAATCCGCCATTAACCGGTCGTGAGGTTCACGACGAGACTGGCGCTTATGCTTTAACTGAGTTGTAAGGCCGAATTGTTTTTTGTAGAAGGGGGAGTGTCGTGTCAGAAATCTCTTTGAAGCCAAGGCAATCACAGCGCGAACCGAAGTTGCTAGACAGCCCAGCAGTGGATCGCTATCCATCGCGGCTGTCGCTTTCACCAGACGTTTTTGATCGACAGGACCCTGTGGTTTACGGCCGAGCCAGCGACGGACCGCTTGATGCGAACAGTCTTGATCTTTACGAAGAAAACGGATTTCTTCATTTCGACGCTGTGCTTGAGCCTAGCCTTCTCGCTGATGCCGTACAAGCGCTAGAACACCTGAGGCATGACCCAACCGTTCGCCAATGGCCACAAAGTGTATTTGAACCAGGCAGTGAACAGTTGCGCTCCATTTTTGCGATCCATCAACTTAACGATGTCATGCGGCAGGTCTGCCACCATCCCAAACTCGTGGCCATGGCTCAGCAACTGTTAGGATCAGATGTCTATGTTCACCAGTCCCGTATCAACGACAAATCGGGGTTTGGCGGGCAGCCTTTTTATTGGCACTCAGATTTTGAGACATGGCATGTCGAAGATGGCATGCCAGCCATGCGCGCTGTGAGCTGCTCGATTGCACTCACACCCAATACGCCTTACAACGGACCGCTGATGCTTGTACCTGGATCTCACCATCGTTTTATTGCTTGCGTAGGCCAAACACCGGAAGACCACTACAAACAATCATTGCGACGACAAGATCTTGGTGTGCCAGATCCTGAGAACCTGACGCAGTTGATAGAGGCGCTTGGTGTGATGGCCCCCACGGGGCTCGCCGGCTCAGTGACGTTTTTTGAATGCAACACTGTGCACGGTTCGAACTCAAACATCACACCTTTTCCACGTAGCAACATTTTTGTGGTGTACAACAGCCTTGAAAATAAATTAGTGACACCATTTTGTGGCTTGGCACCCCGTCCCAACTTCATCGCTGAGCGAGAACAGTATTTGAGTCTTTGATGGCTTACCCAATCATGCCGGTCGAAAGTGAAAACAAATCAGGCGCAAAAAAACAGACCAACCATTCGGCTAAATGGGTGGTCTGTTTTGCCTGATTTGCCGTGATTTTTGACGCGGCTTTATCTTTTTTTATGGCGTTTCGACATTACTTGGCACTGGCGACAGCGGCCTCAGCCATGTCAACGAGTTCTTTACCAATGCGCGCTTTCCACTTGTCATAGACTGGACGTGTGACTTTGGCGAACTCAGCAGTCTGCGCTGGTGTCAACTCAGAAACGCCAACGCCTAAGGCCACCACTTTTTCAGCCAATGGTGTTCTGGCAATCGCAATTTGCTGTTTGGCGGCATCAAGTGCTGCTTGCTTCACAATTGCCTGATCGGCTGGTGTCCAAGAAGCCCAAACCCCTTTGTTGGCCACAAAAACCAGTGGGTCATTCATGTAGTTCCAACGGGTCACAAACTTTTGGCCTAAGTTTTGCATTTTGGCGCCAATGAAAATCGACAATGGATTTTCTTGACCATCAACAGCACCGCTTGCGAGTGCTGGTTGTGCATCGGCCCAGCTCATTTGCGTGGGGTTTGCGCCCAGTGCGGTAAATGTGTCGATAAACAGCGGTGAACCAACCACTCGAATCTTCATACCCTTGAGCGCATCTGGGCTTGTGATAATTCGCTTTGAGTTACTCAGTTGTCTAAAACCGTTCTCGCCCCAAGCCAAAGGAACGGCTCCTTTTTGATCGATAATTTCAAATAACTTCTTACCAACGGCACCCCCTGTGATTGCATCGGTGCCAGCAAACGTGGTGGTTAGGAAAGGTAAAGAGAAAACATTCAGTTCTTGAATCTGTGGTGACCAGTTGATTGTGGAACCCACAGCGAGGTCAATGACGCCTTGGCGCAGCGCTGAAAACTCGCGTGTTTGGTCGCCTTGAACCAGCGAAACACCGGGATACATTTTGATGTTGATACGGCCATTGGTCCGCTCACGGACCAAGTTTGCCCAAAGTTCAGCGCCTTGCCCCCATGGGAATGCCGTGCCAACCACGGTTGAAAGTTTGTATTCGTCTTTGTAGTTTTGTGCGACCGACACGGAAGCCACGGTCAAGGCACCGGCGGCCATGACAAACTTAAGGGTGGTGACTAATTTCATTTGACTGATCCTCCTCAGGATTATTTTTCTTTGTTAAAGCGGAAAGCACTATAAACGCAATGCGAATTAAAAAACAAACAGCAGGCTACAAATAAAGATACACCTTTAGCAATCAGCGCGACAGGTCTTGATCGTTTATTTGAACGCACCACACTCAGTAGCCAAGCGCTGATGGTAACCAAGTGGCAATCTCTGGAAACACAACCAATATCAACAACACAAAGCAGGCCGCAAGCAGCATCCAAAGCACCCAGCGCGTGGTGTCTTCAATTCCGACGTTGGCTATTCGACACGCCACCATCAAATTGACAGCGATGGGTGGGGTGAACTGACCAATGGCGACCATCATGGTCAATATGACGCCAAACCAGACCAAGTCCCATTGATAAAAAAGGGCAATTGGGATCAGAAGCGGTACAAAAATTAGAAATATTGATACGCCGTCGAGCACCATACCCACGCCGACCAATAGAATCAGTATCAAGATGAGAACCCCATATTCGCCAAGGCCACTGCCCACAATGGCTTTCGTAATAGGGTCAATCAAGCTCAGTGTCGATAGTGAGTAAGCGAAAACACCAGCCAATGCCACAATAATCAACACAATGGCCGACAGTTCCGCAGAATCACGCAGGATTGAAAACAAGTCCTTGATGCGAATCGTGCGGTATATCACCATGCCAACAAATAGACCGTAAAAAACGGCCACCACGGCTGCCTCGGTTGGGGTGAATAGCCCAGCACGCATGCCGCCTAGTATCAAAACAGGCGCGGCCAATCCCCAGGAAGCTTCACGTAAGCTGGTCCAGAAAGGTGGTTTTGACAAGTGGGCTTCGGCTTTTCCCATGCCGTGTCGGCGAGACAAGAAAAAGGCTGGAACCATCAGGGCCAGACCGAACAATATGCCGGGCAGCATGCCAGCGGCAAACATGGCAGGCACCGATGCGCCTGGCACTAAGATGGAATAAATGATCAAAGCAATGGAAGGTGGGATCAAAATATCTATGGCAGCAGAAGCCCCAATCACGCTGGCAGAGAAGGGTTTGGGATAGCCCGCTCGACTCATGGCCACAATCATCACGCCACCCACAGCCGCTGCTGTTGCCGGTCCTGAACCAGAGATGCCGCCTAGCAACATGGCCACGATGATGGCCACCACGGGCAGCACACCAGGCCCGCGACCAAGCATGGCGATAGCCAGATTGACCAAACGGCTGGCCACCCCTGATCGATCAAAGATTGTTCCCACCAAAATAAACATTGGCAGGGCAAGCAGCGGGTACTTGCCCAGGCTGGCATAAAAATTTTGCGGCACGGCCAAAAGACCAAACCACATCGTGTCTGGGTTAGCCAAGGCAATGGCGATGACAGCCGCCAAACCCATGGCCACACCAATGGGTGTGCCGATCAGCATCAAAATCACAAAAATACCGAATAAAACGAAACCGATCATTTTTACCGCCGTAAGCGCAACCACAAACCGAATAGTCGCAAGGTGATGACTGTGGCGATGGCTGGCAACCAAATGCTGTACCACCATTGCGGCACACCAATGCCTGGTGAGGTTTCTTGGAATTGAATGTCATCCCAAACCAAGCGTGCGCTGAGCACCGTCAAAATCGCAAACATCAAGACACCGAGCAGTGTGGTCAACTCATTCAATCGTTTCTGGTTGCTTATCGAGCAACGTTGCAGAAAATACTCAATGCGAATGTGGCGTGCTCTGGCAAAGGCACCAGAGCCGGCAACTAGCGCCAGAACGATCATCAGAAAAACGCTGATTTCCTCTGTCCATGCAAATGATTGGTTACTAAAATATCGCACCAAAACATTGGCAAAAGTAATCAACGCCAACAAAGCCATGATGCCAGCCGATAGGTAGTCCTCAATGGCCAGTGGCACCCGAGCAGAGTCAGGCGCTGATTCGGTTTTGTTTTCTGAATCGGGTGAATGGGGTTTACGCATCAACAGTCATTGGTTTTGTTTTTTTGATTAGGCGACCATTCAGTTTTCCGGGAGGTGATCGGTCTTAACCATTCACATGGTCGGCTTGTAGGTCAATGTTAGCAAGCATTTCAGTGATATTGCCTTGTGCTTTAAAGCTATGAGGGTCGGCCATTGGCCAACCGAGTTTGAAGACACGCGTGCGTAACACGCCGTTGAGTAATTCGCCGGGTTGGAACTCAGGAAACACGGTTGAAAGAAGCGTGACGTGACTGGCTGAAATTCGCAATGCAATGTGGTGAGCACGTAAATTGTCTGGGTGGTGTAAACCCGCCGCCCCGATCAATTCGCTTAATGCTTTTAATGTGTTGCCGTGAAAGTGAGCGACCCTTGGTGCCTTGTCATGCACGACGAGCGCACGTTGTCGAATCGGGTCTTGTGTGGCCACCCCCGTGGGGCAACGTCCCGTGTGACAGGACTGGGCTTGGATGCAGCCAATCGCAAACATGAAGGCGCGTGCGCTGTTGCACCAATCAGCACCGAGCGACATGATGCGTGCCATGTCGAAGGCAGAAACGATTTTGCCAGAGGCACCTATTTTGATTTCATCACGGATGCCCAAACCAACCAATGTGTTGTGCACCAAGCGCAGGGCTTCGCGCAGGGGTGTGCCAACGTGATCAATGAACTCGACGGGTGCCGCACCCGTGCCGCCTTCAGCACCATCGACCACGATAAAGTCAGGTTTGATGCCGGTGTGCATCATGGCTTTGGCGATGGCAAACCACTCCCATGGATGACCGATACAGAGTTTGAAGCCGACTGGTTTGCCGCCAGAAAGCCGTCTAAGACGCGCCACAAATTCAAGCAGACCCACAGGCGTGTCAAAGGCCGTGTGAGAAGCCGGCGAGTTACAGTCTTCGCCCATTCGAACGCCGCGTGCCGCGGCAATTTCAGCGGAGACCTTGCCGCCAGGCAAGATGCCACCATGACCTGGTTTTGCGCCTTGCGAGAGCTTGATTTCGATCATCTTGACCTGCGCCTTGGTGGCGTTGGCCACGAAGGCGGCTTCGTTGAAGTGACCGCTCTCATCACGACAGCCAAAATAGCCTGAGCCAATATTCCAAATCAGGTCGCCACCGGGTTTTAAGTGGTAGCTGCTGATGCCGCCTTCGCCGGTGTCGTGAGCAAAGCCGCCAGTCTTGGCACCTTCGTTTAAGGCCAAGATAGCGTTGGCAGACAATGCCCCAAAACTCATGGCAGAAATATTGAGTACCGATAGTTCAACCGGTTGGGTGCAGTCTTTGCCACCCACACGGATCCGAAAGTCGCTCGAGTCGTGATGCACAGGCTGCAGGGAATGGTTGATCCACTCGTAGCGGTTTTCGTAAACGTCCTCTTCGGTGCCAAAGGGTCGCTTGTCAAGCTCTTGCTTGGAGCGCTGATACACCAGCGTACGTTTGTCTCTTGAGAACGGCGTGTCGTCGTTGTCATCTTCGAAAAAATACTGCCGCAATTCAGGTCGAATGGATTCCAGCAAATAGCGCATATTGCCGACGATGGGGTAATTACGTCGAATGGCATGGTGAGTCTGATTGAGGTCATAGAAACCCACGCCGAGTAAAAACCAAGCCATTATGGTTAGAAGCCACCAGCCCCAACCAACAGAGAGCGCCAGCAGAGGCGCCAAAATACTTAAGAGTGCCACCATCCAAAAAACAGTGAATTGCGTGGAAAAGGGTGGCAGTTTTGATCTCAGCATAGCGGTCACCTGTGTATGTCTATATTAGGTAAGTTAACAGACTTAAACAATCGATTGCAGGTTAAGCCAAGCCACCAACAGGCTTAGTGTTATCACGGAACCCAACGTGCTTAAAAAAATAGCCCGCGCACTGATGGCAGCGTCTTCTCTAAACAGACTGGCCAACATAAATGGGCCAGTGCCGACAGGCGTTGCAGCCGACAAAATGGCGGCCCAAGCCCAGAGTGGATCCAGTTGAAACACAAAAAGCGCCAGTATGCCGACAGCAATCGGATGCGCGAATAGTTTCAGCAAAACAATCTGCTTAACAGCAGGATGGTTCGATTGCGTTTGTGATTGCGCCAAAAACAGTCCAATCGTCAAGAGCGCACAGGGCGTGGCCGCAGCAGCGAGCATGTCGACCAAACCCATCAGTGCTTGTGGTGGTAGGGTGCCACTACCAGCGCCAGCCAGCCCCAAGACGGGTGCGATCAGAATGGGGTTTTTAAGCAATGAGATCCCCACTTTACCGAGCGCTGGCAAAATACTTTTGCCATCAGCGCGTTGCCACTCAATCGCAATAATGGTTAAGCCAAATTGGAAAGCACCGGTCAAAACAGCGGCAATGACAGCCGGTGCCAGTGCCTCTGGACCGAGAACCATGAGAATCAGCGGAATGCCCATGTAGCCCGAGTTGGCGTAGCCTGAACTCATGCTGTTGATGGTGCGTGCGAGATTGGCAATGCCTTGCCTGCGGCTAAACCAAAGATACAGCGCCATGGTGAGTAAAGTACCGGCGCCATAGCTGATGACGAAGCCGATTTCAGACAAAGCCTCGATCTCAGCTCGCGCCATGGCGGCAAAAAGTAAGGCGGGTAGGGCCAGGTAGATAACAAACCGATTCAAAGCGTCGGTTGCCGTGGCAGCCAACAAACCCCGTCGATGGCAGAACCATCCCAAGAGGATCAAGCCGAAGATGGGTACGACAGTGTCTATAACAGCTTGAAACATAACGGCCAAGAACTCACATCAGTTAAATTACGTGAAAGCAGTGTAACTGCGAAGATCAGCTTTTAATTGGTACTTTACAACTGAGGGATCGCTTTGTTAAGCAAGCCAAGGGTGACTGTCAAAACAGGTGATTGGGCCACACTCGCACCCCACGCTTTGCCGGTGCGCCTGAGGGTATTCGTTCAGGAGCAGTTGGCACTCATCGAGATGGAAGTGGATGAGTGGGATCCGGTGGCCTTACATGCGGTTGTTTTTGATGAGGATGGGGTGGCGCTTGCTACTGGGCGTCTAGTCTTCGAACAGCCGGATGGCGGTTCTGAATCAACGCTGTCATCGTTGGCCAATGCGGTTGGGCGGATCGGCAGGATGGCTGTGCTGGCCACCTATCGAGGACAGGGTCTTGGAAGGCTAGTCATGGCAACTTTAATTCAGGCGGCCAAGGCGCGAGGGATGAAGCGTTTAACGTTGCATGCGCAACATATGGCTGTTGGGTTTTACGAACCATTCGGATTTCGTAGCGTTGGCGACGCCTTCGAGGAAGCGGGCATCCCGCACATCGAAATGTGGCGGTGATGGCGCCGGAATAAAACCTAAAGCTGGCCCTGAAAAAAACAAAATCCAGCTGACATTGACTGTCAACTGGACTGTGTATATTCGGTAGTGGTGCCCAGGAGAGGACTCGAACCTCCACACCTTGCGGCACACGGACCTGAACCGTGCGCGTCTACCAATTCCGCCACCTGGGCACTATGTCAGGCATAATGAAACCTAGACAGGCGTCAGAGTATAAACGAGATTCGAAACTTGGCCAATAGACCCACCAAAACACCCCCCCCAACCCGCAAAAGCCCAGAAGACAAAGCGTCTTCGATACCGGATTTTGATCCGGATGTGCCATCGCGCGAGCAAATGCTGCTCGAATTGCGCAAAGCGGCCTCTCCCATATCACCAGACGAATTGGCCCAGCGCCTAGGCGTGGACCGAGAGCCCACGCGCATAGGATTTGATCGGCGATTAAATGCCATGGAGCGCGATGGGCAGTTGATGCCTAACCGTAAGGGTGTTCTTTTGCTGGCTCAAAAGCTCGATTTCGTGGCTGGACGGGTGCTTGGACACCGAGATGGTTTTGGCTTCTTGGTTAGAGACGACGGCCAGAGCGATATCTTTTTGTCGCCGCGTGAGATGTTGAAAGTGTTGCATGGCGACCGAGTTTTGGTGAAGCCCGTGGGTGAATACCGCGGCAAACCGGATGGTTCGATCGTCGAAGTCCTTGAGCGTCGTACCAACCGATTGGTTGGTCGATTTCTTAATGAACGAGGCATCACAATCGTGGTGCCTGAGGACCAGCGTATCAAGCACGATGTTCTCATTCCGCCCAGCGACACGGCAGGGGCGCAACACGGCCAAGTTGTATCCGTCGAAATCATCGCCCAACCCACACGTCACACCCAGCCGCTGGGGCGAGTGGCTGAAATTCTGGGTGAAATCGACGACCCCGGAATGGAAATTGAAATCGCTGTCCGAAAATTTGATGTTCCAGTGGCTTTTTCTGATGCGGCGCTTAAACAAGCCGACAAGCTGCCCGATGCGATCAGACGTGCAGATTTAAAAGACCGTGTGGATTTACGTGACGTGCCGCTCATCACCATTGACGGTGAAGACGCGCGCGACTTTGACGATGCGGTTTTTTGTGAGCCGGTTGAAATTGGTGACAAACGCAAACGCCCAGGTTGGCGCCTGCTAGTGGCTATTGCTGATGTCGCACACTATGTGGGCGATGGTGATGCTCTTGATGGTGATGCTCGTGAGCGCGGTACCAGTGTATATTTTCCGCGCAAAGTGATTCCCATGTTGCCCGAAAAACTGTCAAACGGGCTCTGTTCGCTAAATCCCCATGTTGACCGCTTAACGCTTGTTTGTGACATGGTGATCGCAGCCAACGGTGCAAAAGCCGGCAGCGTCGTGGCCTACCAGTTTTACAACGCAGTGATTCATTCTCACGCGCGCACCACCTACACCCAAGTTTGGGAAACGTTGCAGCATCCCACTGGTCCGGTGGCCAAGCAGTTTGCTGCTGTGGTGCCTCAGATTAATCACTTGCACCAGCTCTTTTTGCTGTTGCAGTCAGCCCGCAAAAAACGCGGCTCAATTGACTTTGATACGGTTGAAACCAAAATCATTTGCAACGACCTCGGTCGCATTGAGAAGATCATCGGCATGGTGCGCAACGACGCCCATCGGATGATTGAAGAGTGCATGTTGACAGCCAACACGTGCGCGGCTGACTTTTTACTGCGTAGCAAGCACCACGGCTTGTTTAGAGTGCACGAAGGACCAACACCTGAAAAGCTTAAGGCACTGCGGGCGTTTCTCAAAACGTTGGGTTTATCAATTGGTGGTGGCGATGATCCGCAGGGCAAAGATTACGCGGTCTTGATCGACCAGGTGCGGTCGCGACCAGATTTTGGTCTGCTGCAAAGCATGAGTTTGCGCTCGATGCAGCAAGCCATCTACTCACCAGACAACATGGGACACTTCGGCCTCAGTTATCCTGCTTATGCCCACTTTACGTCACCCATTCGCCGGTTCCCTGACCTCTTGACGCACCGTGCCATCAAGGCATTGTTGGCCAATAAGCGTTACACGCCCGAGGCCTCAGATCATGTGGTTGTTCCGGGCATGACACGCCGTGAATACGAGCACGACGTTTGGGAAAAGCTGGGCATTATTCTTTCGGCGCGCGAGCGACGTGCCGATGATGCGTCACGCGACGTTGAAGCTTGGCTCAAGTGTTGGTTTGTGAAGGAACGCGTGGGCGAGGTCTTTAGCGGGCGTGTCACTGGTGTGGCCAGTTTTGGTATTTTTGTCACGCTGGACACTTTGCACGTTGAAGGCATGGTTCATGTCTCTGAGCTAGGAACCGAGTATTTTCAGTTCAATGAAGGTATGCACGAGTTGCGTGGTGAACGCACCGGCATGCGCTATCGGCTCACTGACTCCGTTCAAGTGCAAGTGGCACGCGTTGACCTAGAGGCGCGCAGGATTGAGTTTCGTCTGGTTGACGGCACTTCTTTTACTGGGCTTCGCAAAGCGGCTAAGCGCGCCAACAATGAAACCCGACACGTCAAGAAAGCGGCAGCGCCAAAGCCAGCCGAGCTGCGTGGTCTAACGGCCAAGCAGCGCCGTGCTCAAGCCAAGCGTGCAAGCACAGCGACAACGGCGTCAGCGGCTGGGCACTCAGTCAAAAAGGCCACCAAAGCGCCCAAGGCCACTGTGCGTCCCGCCCCAATCAAAAAACGTTAATCACAGTCCTAACCCATGAAAACATCTCAACTATTAGCGGGATTTCACGCGGTGACAGCACGTGCTAGGCACGCGCCAGACACCATCGAGGCAGTCTACGCGGACGCTCAAAGACGCGACAAGCGCATGCAAACGCTATTGCAGCAGTTGCAAGATAAGTCAGTCAAAGTGCACCTGGTCAATTCAGAGCGTTTGGGTGAAATCGCGGGTACTTTGAAGCACCAAGGCATCCTTGCCATGGCCAGCCAACTGACGCAAGCGCAAGACTTGCAGGAAGTGTTTGATGACATCGAAGGGCCAGCCCTTTTTTTGGTGCTCGATGGCGTGACAGATCCCCATAACCTTGGGGCCTGTTTGCGTACCGCTGACGCCGCTGGCGTGCACGCAGTGCTCGCCCCAAAAGACCGTGCCGTTGGCTTAAGCGCCGTGGTGCAGCGTGTGGCTTGTGGCGCTGCGCAAACGACGCCTTATCTCATGGTGACGAATTTGGCGCGCACCTTACGCGAGCTCAAAGCACTTGGCGTTTGGATTGTGGGCACAGACGAAGAGGCAGAGCAGACCATTGATAGCGTTGATCTGACCATGCCCACGGCTTGGGTGATGGGTGCCGAAGGCGAGGGCATGCGTCGCTTAACCAGAGAGCTGTGTGATGTATTGGTGCGCATCCCAATGAACGGTTCGGTTGAAAGCCTGAACGTCAGTGTGGCGACTGGCGTCTGTTTGTTTGAGTCGGTACGCCAGCGTGGCCAAAAAACGGTGACGGCGAGTTAATATTTCGTTGTGTACGAGCTTGCGCTCGGTCTTTGGGGTAAATGATGAGCAGTGTCACCCTTTAAATTTTATTTGAGCGACAGAAACAATGCGTCAGCAAGGATTCACAACCCGTATCTTGCATGCCGACCGCCGTGGTGGAACCGAACATGGCGCGGTGCATAAGCCAATACACACGTCATCTCAGTACGCTTATTCGGATGCGCGCGAACTCGCCGCCGTCTTTCAGGGCAAGCCTGGGTTTTCTTATGCGAGGCAGGGCACGCCAACCACGGCTGCGCTTGAGGCCAAACTCACGCAGATGGAAAACGCGCGCGCCTCTATCGTGTTTTCGACCGGCATGGCGGTTTTAGCAGCCTTGTTCACGACGCTGCTTAAATCGGGTGATCATCTGATCTCGAGTCGCTATATTTTTGGCAACACCAACAGTCTTTTTGGATCGCTCAATGCACTCGGTATTGAAGTGACATTGGTTGATGCCACTGATGTTCATTCTGTTGCTGATGCTGTGACTGATAAAACAAAAATGATTTTTGTGGAGTCGATAGCCAACCCAGGCACCCAAGTGGCCGATTTGATGGGTATTGGTGAGTTAGCCAAAGAAAAAGGGTTGATTTACGTTCTTGACTCAACACTCACCTCGCCCTATTTGCTGCAAGGCCAATCTGTCGGTGCTAGTTTGGTGATGCACTCGCTGTCTAAACACATTGCGGGCCATGCACAAGCTCTCGGTGGCGGGCGGATTGACACGGGTCTGTTTGACTGGTCGCGTTATGACAATATTTTGCCAATTTATCGAAAAGGCGATAGCGCAGGCTGGGGGTTGACTCAGATTAAGAAAAAAGGGCTTCGAGACATGGGTGCCACGTTGGCGGCTGAACCCGCGCATCGTATTGCCGTTGGTGCAGAGACTTTGGCCTTGCGTTTAGAAAAGGCGTGCAGCAATGCACTCGCCTTGGCACAGCACCTTGAAGCGCATCCCTTGGTTCAAGCGGTTTATTACCCTGGTTTGGTCGGTCATCAGCAGCATGAAAGGGCAAAGGGATTGTTTGGCAACCGTTTTGGCACGCTCCTTTCCTTGGAGCCTAAGCCGCACGTGGATTGTTTTGAGTTGCTCAACGCGCTTGATGTGGTGATCTTGGCCACGCACGTGGGTGACACCCGGACCTTGGCGTTGCCAATTGCCCACACTATTTATCATGAAATGGGGGCAGCGCAGCGTGAACTGATGGGTATTGCTGACAATCTGATCCGTGTCTCAGTGGGTATCGAAGACTGTGATGATCTCTTGAACGATTTTGATCAGGCTTTTACCAAGCTTACTGCGTGAGGCTATCCTTGCACCGCACCAAAAAAAATATTGAAACCTGTGCCTTAGCCTCTCGCTTTGAGTGTGGAAATATCTTAAACTCTGGAACGGTTATAAAGTACTTTAAGTAATGAAAATCAATGTCTATGCGGTTTTCAACGTTTTTTTGTTTGACAGTCCAAACAACTAAAGGTTAAATATAAACACGCGATGGCTGAAAAGAATAAACATTGTAACCACACGCACGCATCAATCATAAATGTGTGCAGAACTTTAACTAAAGATACGAAAGGAACCTCTAACATGAACAAAACCGAATTGATCGAACTCATCGCCGGAAAGGCTGATATTTCAAAAGCAGCGGCAGGTCGTGCATTAGATGCGTTAATCGGCGGTGTTAAGACCACCCTCAAAAAGGGCGGCACGGTGACTTTGGTTGGTTTTGGAACGTTTGCAGTGACCGCACGTGCTGCGCGCACCGGCCGTAACCCACGCACTGGCGAAGCCATTAAGATCAAAAAAGCCAAAGTGCCTAAGTTCCGTCCAGGTAAAGCATTGAAGGACGCCGTCAACTGATTTCAGTTCACGTTTGCCGTCTTCTAACGGTTCGCTATAATGCGAACCGTTAATCATTTAAGCGGTTGTCATCTATTTGGCGTGACTCGCTGCGCGGCATGACAAATTGTTTTTTTATTCTCCGCTGTTTATTCTCTTTTGATCGTGGGTGCTTAGCTCAGTTGGTAGAGCGGCGCCTTTACACGGCGTAGGTCGGGGGTTCGAGCCCCTCAGCACCCACCACGATGTTGTCAGTTGTTGATGTTTTTTTGAATTTCACCGTTTCCGGCGGGAAGTGCCGATAGCTAAAGGCGTCGGTTCTTTTTGAGGTGTCATTTGGAGAGACTTATATGTCTTAGCCCTTTTATGAAGCGGTTCAAGTAGCCATTGCCAACAACCACGGCGGAAACCCTTGCTACGTCAGCCGACTGTCTTTTTTCGCTGATTTTTTTGGCCAACGTTGTATCACCACCACCAAGCCCGATGACATTGAGGACGCACTAGAGTGTCTGGTCAAGCGCGGTAAGCTCAAAGTCAAGACCACAAGCCAAGGCATCCAAATGGTGCCAGCAGACAAGCCACTCAGCCCAGCCACGCTTAACAGATACCTTAATGCCCTCGGGCACCATGTATCGAGACCTGCGACGATTGCGGGTAACGCCTAGAGGCTTCGTGTCGCCCACCCGTGGGGTCGAGCGCAGCCAAGGCGACACCCATCGCACGGTTCAAGTAAGCGTCAAAGATGTGCAGCACTTGTTGGCTGCGTGTCGGTTGTCGCGCAACAGAAAACTCGCCGCCATTGTTGCCATGGCCTGCACCACTGGGTGGCGCTTAGGCAGCCTCCAAGCATTACGCTGGCGCGACCTAGATTTAAGCGCGGGCTTCGCGGACACGCAGCGCACAAAAAACGGCACCCCCCACCGAGCCGTTTTGTTGCCTTGGGTACTCGATGAGCTAAAGCGCATTGAGCCTGCGCCGCCCAACCGCGACGATCTGGTATTCGGGAAAAAAGATTTTCGCAAAACGTGGCAAACAGCATTGGCATTGGCTAACCTGCCCACCGATTGGACTTTTCACCATTGCCGACATATTGCCGCAAGTGTCTTGGCACAATCCGGCGCATCGGTACCCGCTATCTTGGGACTGCTAAACCACAAATCACCGAGCATGGCGCTACGTTATAGCCACTTAAAAACGCAGACCTTGCGCGACGGACTGACGAGGGCATGGGCATGAGAAAGAAAAAATCACCAAACAATATTGAACAAGTGATGGCGCTTTACCCCATCGTGGAGGAGGGGGGCGAGCCGATGCTGCTCACTGAGCCGTTTGATGTGCCTCATAGACCTATGCAACACGCCTTGTCAGATGCGCTTGATCAAATGCTGCACGAGGATTCAAACATTTCGGCACAACAGCATCAGCTATGGCGTGAATGCCGCCGAATCGCTGCATTTGATATGAGTGAAGTTGAACTAACGGTTCTTGCAGCCTCGCTCATAATTCAAGGCCGTGAAGTAGAGGCCATGCTTCAGGAACTGCAACATCAATTGCATCACCTCATTCCAGCCCTTCTGGGGCAACCCAATGGAGCAATACGCCAGATCGTGACAGCAATCGACACGCCAATACTCGACGGTTTGAAGGCGATTCTTAAGGCTTCAGATGAATTATTGGACAAGAGTAAACAACTTTCTCGCCTTGAGACTGCGAGCAAGGGCGCCAAGGCCAGAGCCAAGTCCTTTGAGCAGCCAAAGGCAAAGGTTTTATAGGAATATCAAACATGGCTAAAGGCCAAAGAATCGGGGTTTACGAAAACCGATTTCGCAAAAAAGATGATTGAAAAACACAAATTGTCGGTATCGGTTCGCACCATTACTGAAAGCTGGTTAAAAGAAAACTGACAAATAAACCACCAGTTTGCTAGCACAGAGTAAGCGCACTGCCGAGTGCAATTGCTCCCCCTCGCTACCAGCCCTATTCTTCCTTTAACCGCCGGAAGCGGTGCTTTTAAAGGGAGTTTTTTATGTCTGATGATCTTTCAAACTGGCAACGCAAACGTGAGTTTTATGCCCATGCGCCAGAATGGGTGCGCCAAATTTGGCCAACTGAACCGTCCTTTAACTGGTACGTTAAAAGTCGCCGACAAGTATTGTCCAACGCCGGCATGCTGCGCCCTTTTTGGGCGCATCTATCCTATCGGCCTCAATTTATTTCTCACCAACCACACGTTACTCAACGCAAATAGCGTCACGATTTGCGCGGTGTTTTTGATCAATCCTTTGTACCGTGTCTTTTGATAGCCGAACTGGAACTTGATGATCCGGAACTGATGCTCAACCTTGGATCTGACCGAGGCCTTAAGGTATTCGAGTTTTTCGACGGTGTTGCTCATCCGTTTACTCTCGCTCTTAATGGCTTTGCGCTTGGAAGGCTTCATGGCGACATGCCAGGTGGCTTTGATATGTTTGGTGTCTTCGCGTTTCTCATCACCGGTGTAGCCCGCATCACCAAAGACGGCTTCTTCTTCCCCATGCACCAACTTGTGCGCTTGGGTAATGTCATGCTCGTTGGCAGGTGTCGTTTCAACACTGTGAACCAGACCAGACTCTGCATCGGTACTGATATGAGCCTTCATACCAAAGTGCCAGTTGTTGCCCTTTTTGGCCTGATGCATCTCCGGATCCCGTTTGCCACTGGCATTCTTGGTCGAGGTCGGTGCCTCAATAAAAGTGGCATCAATGATGGTGCCTTGCTTGAGCAGCAAGCCACGCTCGGCCAACATCGCGTTGATCTCTTCGAGAAACCGGCTAGCCAACTTGTGTTCTTAAAGCAGGTGCCGAAAGTTCAAGATAGTGTTCTCGTCTTGAATGCCGCCACGGGTCAACGACAGGCCTGCAAACTGACGCATCGACTGCATGTCGTAGAGCACTTCTTCCATGGCCGGATCGCTCAGCGCAAACCATTGCTGCATAAAGTGAACCCGAAGCATCGTCTCAAGCGCATACGCAGGACGACCTCCTGTGCCTTTGTGATAAACCGATTCAATCAACGCACCCAGCCTTGCCCAAGGAACCACCTGATCCATTTCGGTAAAGAATTTGTCGCACCGCGTTTGCTTACGCTTGGCACCGAATTCAAAGTCAGAAAAGCTCAACTGGGACATGATCGTGAGACAGAAGTTAGCAACACTGTTCAGACAATTAACCGCGTCCCGAGTTCGATGAATTCGGTGACTTTTTCAGATAATCCCTAGGGATCCTCTGAATAAGTCGTTTCTCAAAAACTCTCGGTCTTTAAAATCAATGCGTTAAGAACGGCATAAGTTTAAATAACTGGCTTTTTCAGAGGATCCCTAGGTTTCATCAGTTTGACAGCGCTGATAAAGGCGTTAAAGTTAAGTACATTGTCAATAAGCTGAGAAGGTAAAACAGGGGAAAAAACCATTTACATGCGGTATTCACCGCATCTAATTTAGGATGAGCATCTATCAGTTTCCCCATAAACAGCGTTGTAAAGACAGCGAGGCAAATTGCTACAAGGCTAATGAATACCACCCCTTGAATCAAATTGAAATAAGCGACATGGGGTAGGTAATCACCCACAACGAGTTGGTATGCGGTAATCGTAAGAAGGCCAATAAAAGAGACGTTAAGTCGCTCTTCAATACTTTTTATTTCAATCCAAAAAACCGAAAAGGTTAGTAGTACTACCAAAAGCAATGGAACTATTACTGTCCTAACAACAAACGCTGATTTACGTGTTACGTCGACATCGATTGTGAAAGTTGAGGCTAAACTGTTGGCACCTAAAGCCACTGTTTTTTTTGTTCCCACAAAAAAATTAATACTATTTGTTGTCCATTCGTCCACTGTTTCCGTCAAGTCATTAGGTGATAAAATAATATCCTTAGCTTCAAAGATTATCTGATCGACATCGTAACCAAACACCCCAAACTTTACCCTGATTTTTTGGCTATCATAGGGGTAGTAGGTTAAATCCATTTGCGTTCTTGCAGAGGCGTTGACAGATTGAAATACAGAAGTGGTCCCATCCGGCTGTATTTTAGACAGTATTGCATTAGCTTCGTAGTGATATGCCTCATTTAACAAAACCACCTGAGGGTACCATCTCGGGGACAACTCGTCGAATTGATAATATCCAGAGTAAGTTTTTTCCTTTACACCTGACACATCGGGATCAAAAGCATTACGTGGATCCATCCAGGTTAATTTTAGCATTCCAGTAAAATCAAATGTCGCATCAGCATCTGAGATATTTGCAATGTCATATAACTCAAATGATATTTCGAGTTTGATTGGCCCATCTTTTTCGGGAGGGCTAATTAAATAAGGAACAGTGTCTACCGTCCAGCCAGCATCAGCTCGACTATAATTCTGGGCATTTGCCAGATTTAGTTGAGCAAGCATAACAGCCACGGTAAAAAATATTAAGCTGCATAAGCGGGTCATTGCGGTATCCTAGTTAATTGGGGCCGACCCCAATGTGGTTGTCACAT
>Ga0213861_10001696_pt1 | contig 19318 bp, 23 predicted proteins | sample PICome_4_FD_160110 | JGI IMG/M metagenome (GOLD analysis project Ga0213861, IMG submission 160110) | Coastal seawater microbial communities near Pivers Island, North Carolina, United States - PICO131 | ecosystem: Environmental > Aquatic > Marine > Coastal | place: USA: North Carolina... | reverse complement strand
AATGAATAAAAATATTGAGGCTTACTATGCTATCGTTCAAGCAATTCATGAAAGAAAACGAAGAAGAAATGACAATAGGTGAAGTGCAAAAAACTCTCGAGTCTCTCGGCTATACAACTAAACTAGTTACTAAAACTAGAATAGCTATAGTTACTGATAAAAGACAAGCAGCTTTAAATCACGTACAAGAAATATACAAGACCTTGAGTCCAAAGCTACTTAAAGATGCAAGTTCTTTACGTATTTCTTCGCTTGGAATAATTCAAGTGGGTAATGTGCAAATAATTGCCAAACCTGCTTCTAAGAATGTTCTAAAGGCCGAACAAGAGGCAACAGAATCACTCGTAAAACTTATAAAGCAAGCAGTTGAGCAAGAAGGAAAGCCTCTTACTATATTGATTGGAAAATATAGGATCGAAAACGTTGTATCTGCTGGAGCAGATCAGATACGAAATGATCCGAAAGCAGATATTGCTTTAATAAATGATTCCAAAAAAGAAGTGGGCTTTATTTCTCACAAAAAAGAAGGTGGTGCTAAGGCGTATCAGCAATACGGTGGTATATCATCGAGCGCTGGAAAGACTATTTACGAAAATATTCTTGTAAAATCTTTCGTAAAAGACTTGAGTTCTTATGTAAAAAATGGATCAGCAAGTAGTGGTCAAAGCTTTTGGCGTTATGTACCAAATAACCAAGACGGTAAAGCTCTAGTAGGATACTCTGTATATGGACCAAACTGGAAAAACGGTAGATCCAATACCTTCAATAGGGATAGTGTACATTGCATTGGTCAAGGAAGTCCAATACTTACGAGAAAAACTAATGGCGAATACGCACTAACTTTTTCTGAGACTATACACACGGCAGACGATCTTAGTTGGGCTTTTACTGGATCTTATAAGGCGGTTCTGGCTGCCACATACAGAGCAGGCAGAAAAATTGAAAACAGCGGCACAAAAGTTTCAAACGTACGTGGTGGAACGTATCCATACGACTTTGTTTCTGGCAGAAGGGCAACAGAAATCTAATGATATCATTTAGACAATTCATTACTGAAGAAAAAAACCTACACATGACTCATGCCGAAGATGCTGTTATAGATGGTGGAGTTACTGGTACAAGAAATGTGATCAATTACTTTCGTGCTCTTCGAGATATGCTTTCTGGTAATACAAAGGCTCCAGTAAATGTTTCAGTAAAATGGGATGGCGCGCCAGCAGTTTTTGCTGGCATTGATCCATCTGATGGCAAATTTTTCGTAGCCAAAAAGGGCATATTTAATAAGAACCCAAAGGTATATAAAACAGACGCCGACGTTGATGCAGATACGTCAGGCGATCTAAATGTAAAGCTCAAATTAGCTCTCGCCGAGCTTCCTAAGCTTGGAATTGAAGGAGTGGTTCAAGGTGATTTCCTCTATTCGAGAGAAGATATTAAAGAAGATATTATTGATGGAGAACCGCATATTACTTTTCATCCTAACACGATTGTTTATGCGGTACCAAAGAAAAGCAAACTCGCTCAAGAGATTCTTAAATCCAAAATCGGTGTGGTTTGGCACACAAGATACAGAGGAGACTCTTTTGAAACAATGCGAGCGAGTTTTGGAGAGGAGATCGCAACAGATCTCAAAAAAGTAAACTCGGTTTGGTCAGTAGACGCTGTTTTTAAAGACGTGTCTGGTAGTGCTACGATGACAGCATCTGAAACAAAACAAATTACTAAGATGCTATCGGATGCTGGAAAGTTATTCAGAACTATCAAGGCTGATACGCTGAATGGTCTTTCAAAGAACACTGAACTAAACATGCGAGTAAACGTATACATCAATTCAAAAGTTCGTGAAGGACAGAGGGTCGGCGATCCAAAAACTTTTATTCGTGGTCTAACCCAGTATATCGAAAATTATTATCAAAAAGAAGCTGATAAAAGAAAAACTGATTCTGGCAAGCAAGTTCAGATTGAAAAGCGAGATGCTATTCTTGATTATTTCAAGAAAAATAGTGCTGCTGATATCGAAAAGGTGTTCAAGCTTTACAATATGATGGTTGACATCAAACAGCTTATTATAGGAAAGCTCAATCAAGTAGAAGGATTGAAAACTCTTCTCAAAACACAAAAAGGATATGAAGTTACTGGCCAAGAAGGTTTTGTTGCAATAGACCATTATGGAAAGAATGCACTTAAACTTGTAGATCGGCTTCAGTTTTCGAAAGCAAACTTCAGTTCAGAATATATCAAGGGTTGGCAAAGATGAGTGCAATAAATGAATTCAAAAAGTTGTTGGCTGAAGCTGCTGCTACTCAGAAAAATATAGATAATCAGCTTAAAGAAGAAGAAAATATCGTAAATAAAACTGCTCGTTATTTAAAGACTAAGAATGATAGCGTGCCTGCTAAGCCGCAAGACATTGAAGCTCAAAGATGGAATGATCCTCTTCGTCCATTAGACAAAGAATTTGTAACTTTAAAACAGATGAACGATCATTATGGTCTTTTTCTACAGCGTATTCAGCAACAAATGTCAACTATGGGTGGAAGCGGTGAAGTTAAACTTCGTTACCTAGATGATATTGATCGCTCAACGATGACTCCATCTAATGACAACTGGTTATTAGAGTATGATGCTGCTACAAAGAAAGCTAAGTTCACTAACGAACTTGGTCCAGTAGATAATATAAGTTTTGATGTTAATCACGATGCTAGATCTCATGAACATGCAGTTGGTACTATATGTTGGGATTATCTAGATCAAACCATAAACATTAAGCATCAAGACGGTGTTACTCAACAAGTTGGACAAGAATTATACGCTTTTGTAAGAAACGGTACTGCAAATACTATTGTAAACGGCACACCTGTTATGTTTACTGGTGCCGAACCTGATAGTGGCTCAGGAGCTAGATTACTTGTAGGTCCTATGGTAGCTAATGGAACTTTTCCTTCTTTATATGGTTTGGGTATTGCTACACAAGATTTAGATTCTGGACAAGATGGTAGAATTACAGTTTGGGGTAAAGTTCGCGAATTAAATACTTCTGCTTGGGAAGTTGGTGATATTCTATACGCCGATCCTGATAATGCTGGGCAGCTTATAAATGCTAAACCAACTGCTCCCAATAATGTAATTCCATTTGCTGCTGTGCTTAAGAAAGATGTTAGCGATGGCGAGATCTTTGTTCGTCCTACTATTGAGCAGCAAAAATATTACGGTCGCTTTTCTAGAACAACAGCCCAAACTGCAAGCAACATTAATACGGCGCAAGCAGTTCAATTTAACGAAACTAATATATCAAAAGGTGTTAGCTTTGGCGGAATTGATGATACAGAAATATTAGTTGATGAATCTGGGTTTTATCTGTTCCAAGTTTCTGCTCAAATTACTGCAACATCTAATAAAGGTATTGTATATTTCTGGTTTAGAAAAAATGGAACAGACGTTATTGGGTCAACAAGAGCTTCAACTGTTACAAACGGCGATACATTTAGCATTTCAACAAACATATCATTACCTCTTTTACCAGATGACTATATAGAAATTATGTGGGCAACTACAGCGACAGGAATATATCTAGCTGCTTTACCGGCAACCGCATTTGCTCCTAGCACTGTTTCTGTAACACTTAATGTTGTACAAACACAGCTATAACATAACCGAATAGCGGCTATACCAAATTGGTAAACCTTATTTACCCATTTCTCATGCTTTTTTCTATAAATATACTCATAAGTGATCATAATCATTTATTTTTAAAGGAGAAACACATGACACACATAGCGCAATCATTTTCATTTCTATCAGAATATATCTATAAATCCGTAACTTGGATTGAAGATGCAGCAAAAGAATATAGAAAAAATAAAGCAATATCAAATACCATTGTAGAATTAAATAGACTTACAAATAAAGAACTTCGTGACATTGGATTAACTCGTGGTGAAATATACGATGTAGCTCACGGAACTCATTACGATGTTTAATTCTGTTATTAAGTGGTTTGAAAAAGTAGGAACTATCCGCGCAAAAAACGAAATGCGAAGATTAGGTTATACTGAAAAGTATTTAGACTCATTATACAAAAAAGTATAAATCTAGGTTTGATATAAATAAACCTAGAAGTTCAAATAAGCGGGGCTTCGGTCCCGCTTTTTTTATAATGGAATTAGTGATGAAACCTACAAAAGCATACATATTAACTATTGATGACGATGTGTCTCGTGAATACGCAAAAATTGCTGCAGATTCGTGTAATAAAGTTGGACTGCCTTGGGAATACTTCAAAGGATACAAAGAAAAAGACGACATTTGGTCTAATTTTCCAGTAAAGTCAAAAGCAAAATTACGAATTAGTGGTAAAGGCGGTGCTTGCACTGCAGGGCACGTTCACATATGGCATAAGATTGCAAACGGCACAGAATGCGCTATAATCCTTGAACATGACGCAATTATGTTACATAAACCAGAAATAGAAATTCCTGATAATATGATAGCATTACTTGGTTATAAAGTTCGAGATCCTGAAAACTACAATCATGACAAAGCAGGCCCTCCAAAACATATTGAACCAAGAGATCGTCACGGTGGAGCACATGCTTATGCTGTTACACCATTGACTGCAAGGGCCTTGATCACAAATATTGAAAACAATGGCCTTACTAATATGATTGATAATCAGTATTTTTTACGTCAAGGATCTTCAAAAAAGTATAACGATAAGGTGCCTCTTGGTATGTTAGATCCGATTTGCGCACTTGGATGGCTAAGAAAATCAACAATATGGAACAAGTCTGCGGTTGACAACTACAAGCCAATTCTAAAATCGTTTACCGAAAATTACATATCAAAAGAAGATTTAGGAATTAAATGAATATGAAAAAAAGATTGATATACCAGGTTTATCTTGGTAAAAAAAGCAAGCTATATGATTTTTGTACAGCTAGTGTAAAGGATTATTGCAATCGTCATGGAATAGACTACGTAATGCAAACAGAGCCTAAGCTTAAAATACGCCCAGACATGAATCGTACAAATAGAAATAAAACTGGTCTTCTAAAAGAAATGGGCTATTTACCAATTTTTGAAAAAGAAAATGCGTTTGCGTACTTAGGTGAATATGATCAAGTTGCAATTGTCGATTCAGATATTTACATACGTAAAGAGACTCCGAATATATTTGATGATCTACCAGAAGAATATGATTTTGGTGGAGTTCTTGAAAGATCTGGCCCAATCAATGGTGCCCATAAAAGCAAAATTCGTGGATATAGCCGTGATATGTTTCAAAACATGCAAGATGTAAAGTTCAATTGGAACGGCGATGGAGCTGACTTTATGAATATGGGTATGATGGTACTAAACAAATCTATAAATAAATATTTAGAAGGGCAAACACCAGAAGAGTTTATAAGAAGAAAGGAATTCTTAGATTTTGTTGATGGCATTGGATTGTACAAGTTTTCAACAGATCAAGTTCTTCTCAATTATTGGCTTAAGAAATGTGGAGCAAAAGTAAAGCATATGGATTGGCAATGGAATGCTCTTTATAGGGCTATTAAAGATGATCAAATCAAGAATGCCCATTTTGTGCACTTTTTCCTCAAACAGCAGATACGCCCCGGAAATGGCGAAAATCTAGACGTAGTAAAGAAAGCATTAGGCATATGACAAAAAAGATTTTATATACAGGTGGAACATTTGATTTGTTTCATTCTGGACATGTCAATTTTCTAAAAATGTGTAAAACCTTGGCAGATGAAGTTGTAGTATCTCTGAATACTGACGAATTTATACAGGAGTACAAGGGATTTACACCATTTCATTCTTTTCAACAAAGAAAAGAAATACTTCTTTCGTGTAGATATGTAGATCGAGTTTGCCCAAACATTGCTGGGCAAGACAGTACAAAGGCAATTGAATCAATTACACCACACATCATTGCAATAGGAACTGACTGGGCTTCAAAAGATTATTATTCACAAATGGGATTTACTCAAGAGTGGCTTGATGTAAGAAATATATTGTTAGTATATTTGCCTTATACATCAAATGTTAGTTCTACTATCATCAAAGAAAAAATAGCTAAGGCCTACAAAGAATAATGCGAGTTGCGGTTTGTGTGAGCGGTCAACAGAGATCTAGTAATTTTTCTAGAAAAGAACACGATGATAGTATGAAACATGCTTTTCGTGACGTGCAAGCAGATTACTTTTATCATACTTGGGATAGCAGTGTTTTATACAAATATGACAATATGATTGTTGAACCAGAACCAAAAATGGATTACCATCCCATATATGATACGAAAGCTTATGGCGGTCCTTTATTAGAGCAAAGAAGACTCGTAAAAAAAGATGAAATGAAAATGCTAAACGCGTCAAAGCAAATATTAGCGCACTCTTCTCTTCTAAAAACTCTAACCAAAACATATGACGTTGTAATAAGATGCAGATGGGATTTGTACTTTTCAGATCAATTTGACTATACTGCTATAATAAAAAAATCTTATGAAGATGGTCCTATTGGAATGGGTTATCCGAAAATGAATTTACATTACCTGCATAACGCAGTTTCACAAGAAAGAAACAAAAATAACATACGTTGGGTTAAAATGTTTAGTCCAGATAATTTGATTTTTCATCGTCACGACTTGTGGAATACAGAACTTGTAGATAGCCTCCATAAGGAAAAAAACCTTTTGCCTTGTGAGTGGGGTTGGTATCAAATACTTTGTGAGCCGTTTGGCGATCATCATTATACGTATCGAGGTGGAGTTATATGCACAGCAGGATACGTTGGTGGTTGGAGACCAAACAAAAGATGAAATTTTTTTGCGTATACACTGAACAGATTTCTAAATCTGTTGAAGGTCTAGAAAGATGTATAGAATCTGGTAAAAAACTTGGTATTGATATATCTCCTTACAAATCAGTTTGGTGCAAAGATACTGAAAATGAAGCAAAAAAATTGGGTTTAAAACTCAAATATAAACCTTCATCTTCAAGCACCACTAACTTTGATAAAAAGCTAGCACCAGAAACTCGTATAGCGAATGGAATAACTCATTTCAAATTATACGAATATTCAGTAAAAACCAATACACCGATAGCGATACTAGAACACGACGCGTATTTTGTAGGCAATCCACCAGATCCAATTGATGATGGCATTATTCAAATTTCATGTACAAACTCGCAATGGACTGCAAAAACATTATACGAATGCAGCAGAGCAAATAAAATGAAAAAATATGAACCGAAAAGAAACTACGATTGGGACTGGATAAAAAAGGAAGGTGTTATAGTTCATCCACTAAGTGGCATGAACTCCACTTCTGGATATATCGTAGGACCAAAAGCTGCTTTAAGAATGGTCGAGTATCTAAGAAGTGATGGTATAGGATTTGCAGATAGAGTAAGAAGTGCTCATATTGGAGAAGGAAACTTATATCTTCAAAATCCGCAAAGCGTAATATGTGACCACTCAATAAAATCCATAGGAGAAATAAAATGAATTTGAATGATCTTTTCAAAAAATACAATTGCGATAAATCAGAAGATAAACATGGATACGTAAAAGAGTATCAAAAATGTTTAGAGCCTTTACGTGAAAAAGAAATAAACGTATTAGAAGTAGGTGTTTGGAAGGGAACTAGCATTTCAGCACTTCACGATTATCTTCCAAAAGCAGAGATTTATGGCTTAGATATTTTTACGCGGGTTCCAGTAGAAGATGTGCCTGTTCTAAAAAGAGACAGAGTGCAGTGGCTAAAGGCAGATTCAACCAACAAAAATATCCAAGCAGCAATCAAAGAAAAATGGGGTGATGTAAAATTTGATGTTATTATTGATGATGGACTTCATACTCCAGAAGCAAATGCAAAAACATTTGAGAATCTAATTACTTTCCTAAAAGACGATGGTGTATTCTATATTGAAGATGTTTGGCCTCTTGACGTAATGGCGGATAATGAATGGAAACATTCGTGGATTACAAAAAATAAAGGCAAATATAATATGGATAAATGGAAAATTTTTGAAACTGCAATCAAATCATATAATGTAGAACGAATTGATTTACGAGAAGAATCTAATATGCCAGATAGTTATATATTCAAGGTAACAAAATGAAACTTTTGGTTACTGGAGCAACTGGATATATTGGTTCTCATTATGTAAAAATTGCAGCAGAGCATGGCCATGATGTAGTAGCAACAGACTTCAATTTCAAACAAAATGACATATCTAAATATTGTTCTCAAATAATTGATTGGGATTTTCGTAAACCAGCAAATTTCAAAATGGAATTTGATAAAGTAGCTCATATAGGAGCTGTTGGAAAGGTTCCTTATTCAATAAAGAACCCATGGCTATACTACGAAACAAATATATTAGGCACAAAAAATGTTATTGATTTTGCTGAATGCGATCATTTTGTGTATTGTTCTACTGGATCTGCTTTCAGTCCTGCCGCGTCACCATATGCTGCATCAAAACACGGTGGTGAGCTTATTGCAAAACAGTTCAAAGAAAAAGTTAGCATTGCTAGATTTTATAATGTAAGCGGTAATGATGGATTTTACAAGTATGATCAAGAATATAGCCACTTGATAAGAAAGGCCGCGGCTGTCGTAAATAATAAATTCGACAAAATTACTATATATGGAACTGATTATGATACTAGAGATGGTACTTGCGTTAGAAATTACACTCACGTTTCAGATATAGTTGAATCGTTGCATAGAATTATTGAAAACGATCCCACAGCAGATATCGACTGCCTTGGATGCACAGATGGTTTTACTGTAAAAGAAGTAATAAATGTTATGAAAAATGTTTCGGGAGTAAACTTCGAAGTTGTAGAAAGTCAAAAAAGAATTGGCGATATAGCAATATCTACAGTTCCTTACCAGTCTCAACACTTCAAACAGAATAAAACTTTGGAAGATATGTGTATAGATGCATTGAGATGTGAAAAATGAATTCATATGCTATAGTTATAAAAGATCATAGAGTATCCGAAAATGGTTACAAAGAACTTCTACGTAGTTCTAGCGCAGTCAATAATAGTTTCTTTATCGAAAAATTTGATGCAGTGACTCCAGAAACTGTTGAAAGTCTAATTCAAGAACTCGGAATTGAATGGACATGGCCTCATAACGGTTCTGAAAAAGATCAAAAAACCGGTATTACTAAAATCGGTTACGGAGGAAAAGATCCAAAAAGAAGAAAAGCATGCGGAATGAGTCACTATATGCTATGGAAAAAATGCGCAGAAACTAATGAACCGATCCTGATATTTGAACATGATTCTGTATTCAACATCAAACTCGATTGTCAATATCTTCTTGATAGTAATTATGAAATAATTGGATTGAACGATCCTCATGGAGCTACTCGATTGCCAAATAAGTATCACGACATTGTGCAAAAAAGCACAGAGGAAATCCTACAAGCTCCAAAAATTGATAAGGATTATATTGCGCAAGGTATAGCGGGAAACTCCGCTTATATGATAAAACCTATTGGTGCACAAAAGCTTCTTGATCTTGTACAAAAACACGGTATGTGGAATAATGACGCAATTATGTGCAGACAGCTGATGCCTGATATGATTGGTGTTACAAGAACGTATTATACTAAAACGCAAAAACTGCCTTCAACTACGATGGGATAGAAAATGTGGAAAAAAAGAGAAGACTGTCAAAAGTTTAGACACTATGGTTTACAAAGAAGTGGAACAAACTTTTTAGAAGGTCTCATGTATCGTTACTTCGAGGTATGGTGCCGTAATAGTGGTTCTGGTCCAAATTGGAAACATTCACTTGATATGGCATCATTTGAAGATAATATGTTTTATCTCGTCATAGCAAAAAATCCATATTCCTGGATAGAAAGTATTGCATTTCGTAATCCTATGGACTACATTGAAAAGCAAAAACTATATCCAGCTAGAGAGCCAATATCAGATGATCTCATCGCAGGACCAAATAATATAAACGTCGTAAATGCTGCAAAAACGTGGAATCACTTTTATAACAACTGGAAGCAGTTTGAAGGTTATAAAAATGTGTATTTCATGAAATATGAAGATCTATTAATAGAAGAAAAACAAAAATCTATACTCGATGATATTCAAAAAAAGTTTGGATGTGAATGGAGAAATAATCCGCTTAGTTATAAAAAGACGGAAACATCCATACTCGATAGAAAGCAAGATAATAGTAAAACAAATTATTATCTATCAGAAAAACCAAAAAATCTCACGGATAATCAAATACAAGTCATCAGTGATAATATTGATAAAGATCTATTTGACTTCTTCGGTTACGTACGTTTATAAATATATAGAAATCATGCAATAAGAGGCGTCTCATGGATCGCAAAGAAATAAAGAAAAAAAAGAAAAAGTTTAGCGAACACGATCCCGAAAAGTATATCAACTTGGAACCAAGTACGAATGATAATTACTTTCGAGAAGCAATTGGTGCGACTGCCGTTATTAGCTTTGGAAGGTTTAATCCTATCACGGTTGGTCATGAAAAACTTGCAAATAAAGTCATAGCAGAAGCTATTCGTAGAAAAGCTACACCAATGATTTTTATGTCGCATTCTCAAGATCCAAAAAAGAATCCTCTTTCCTATGAAGATAAAATTAGCTATGGCCGTAAAGCTTTTGGAAAAGCAGTTATTAAATCAAAAGCGCGTACTATTATTGAAGTAGCAAAAGAGCTTACTGGTAAGTTTGATAATCTTGTTATTATAGTAGGACAAGATCGCGTCAAAGAATTTGAAACGTTACTCAACAAATATAATGGCAAAGAATTCAATTTCAATAATATCGAAATAGTTTCCGCAGGCGCGAGAGATCCTGATGCAGAAGGTGTAGAGGGAATGTCCGCGTCCAAAATGAGAAGCATAGCTCAAGAAGGCAACTTTCAAGAATTTCAAAAAGGTCTTCCGAAAAAGCTCAAGTCTTCTGCTAAAGAAATTTATGATGCTGTTAGATCCGGCATGAATCTTTCAGAAGAGTACCTTGAAGAAAGTGGTCAACTAAGTATTTCACAACGCAGACGCCGCGGTCTAGTCATGAAAAGATATAAAACAAAAATTGCAGCAGCGCGCAAAAGAGCTCGTCGTCGTAAGGCAAGCCCTGAAAAATTGAAGCTAAGAGCTCAAAGAAAAGCACTTGAAATAATCCGTCAAAGACTATCGAAGAACAAAAGCTACAAAGAAATGAGTCCAACTGAAAAAATTGCTCTTGATAAGCGCCTCGCAAGAGTACCTCAAACTGTGCTTAATAGAATTGCACGTCGTGAACTCCCAAAAGTCAAAAAATCAGAATCTGAAAGACTTACAAAAGCTCTTAGTCCAAAAAAAGAAGATTTAGACTCAGCTTTTGAAAACTTTATCATTGAAAAGGAAGATCCAGATATTGGTAGCCGCAAAGGTTCACAGCCTAAGGATTACTACAAAGGCGTAGCAAAAAGCGTTAAAGACGATCGCGCAAGACATTTCGAAAAACACGGTAAGATGGACGATAACAATCCTGCTGCATATAAGAAAGCTCCAGGAGACGAAGACGTAAAAACAAAAACTTCAAAGCACACTAAGACTTTCAAGCAGATATTTGGAGAAGCTTCCTGTGCTGACACAAAGGTTCGTAAAAGACCGCATATGGCTCTTGAAAAGAATGGATCGGTAAAGTTTGATCGCCGCTTTAAAATGTATCGCTCAAATAATGAAATCACTGAAGACTATGAGGATCTTTCAGAAGATCTTACAAATCTCGTTTTTGATATGGACAACTTTATAATGTCAGAAGAATTTGATTCTTTAATGGAATCAAATCCAACTGAAGCGCTAAAAAATAAAGCAGAAAAAACTGGTATCTCATATGGTATTCTGAAGAAGGTTTTTGATCGTGGAGTAGCTGCATGGAGAACTGGTCATAGACCTGGTACTACTCCAACACAATGGGGTCTTGCTCGTGTTAATTCGTTTGCCACAAAAGGTAAGGGTACTTGGGGTAAAGCAGATTCTGATCTTGCATCAAAAGTAAAAAAAGAAGAAGTTGAACTTGGCGAGGCAGAATCACCAACTGCAGTAAAACCCTTTGTTCAAACTAGAACTCCAGATAAAGCAGCAAAAGTTTCTGATACTATAAAGCACAAGCTTGGTATTGGCCTATCAATGAAGCATATGTTGCAACATGGCATACATGCAGTTGATAAAGATAATGATGGTGATGTAGACGCTTTTGAAAAGAAAACTCCCGATGAAATTACTGGTGCTGAAAAGAAAAATCTTACAAAGCTTATGCAGAAAAAATTAGCGGGTGAAGTAAAACATAGCAAAATAGGACACGCGTTTGAATCTGAATCTCATGATGAAACCTTCGTATTGGCTGAAAATGCACTGAAAGCTCTAAGATGGGCAACACATGCTCACTCAGGTCAGAAACGAAGAAGCGGTGAAGCTTATATACAGCATCCTAAAGAAGTAGCAAGATTTGTGAAGCAATTCAAAAAATCAAACAATCTCGATGCGCTTATTTCAGCTGCATATTTACATGATACCATAGAAGATACTGACACTACTTATAAAGATCTCGTAAAACAGTTTGGCGCTCTTGTAGCTGGTATGGTTAAAGAACTTACGAGTGATAAGAAAACAATTGAAGCCTTGGGTAAAGGCGAATACATTGCGCAAAAAATGGCTAAAATGAGTAGCTGGGCTCTCGTTGTTAAGTTGGCAGACAGACTAGCAAATGTTCAAGACATGGATAATCAAAGTCCAGAGTTTCAAAAGAAATATGCTAATCAGACAAAACTTGCGCTTGATAGACTCAAGAAAGATAGATACTTGTCTAAGACTCATGGCAAATTAATTGCAGCCATAGAAGATAAAATTAAAGAATACGTAACAGAAGAAATAATTTTTACTCTAGATGAGGCATTTGAAATGAGAAATCTCGATGAAGCTTCTATTATGGATAAAGTGTTAGAAAAAATTCACAAATATGTATTACAAGGTACCGAACTTAGCGATATCGCATTTCAAATCAGCAGAGCAGCGGGCGTAAACTCTACCGGCAAAGAACTTGAAAAAAAGTATATTGATAAGTACGGTGAACCTCATAAAGCTAAATATTCTCCTACGAAAGAAAAAGAACTGAGAAAGAAATATGGCTTTGCAGAAGCTGCAGAAACGCAGTTTGAACACGGTTCTTATAAAACAGAAAACTTTGACATATGCCCGAGTGCAAAAGCAGCTTTTAATAAAAACGTAGAAGGCAATAATTATGACAGCAAGCTAATTAGCGCCGCAAAAGCTGTAGATGAATATCTTGGTATTGAAAAAGATTTAAGATCAAAAGACGAAGTTACTGAAAAAGATCTTGTAAAAATGACTGACTCCGTTGATACCGCAAAAGAAGAAATTAAAAAAGCTAGACTGCAGGGTCACAACTATCATGACATTCATGTTGATAATGTAAAAGACATGATGAAAGAAGTAAATGAAAACGAACAAACAGAACGAGTAAAAGAACGCATCAGAGCAGAAAAAGAACGTGATAAAAGAAAGCACGATCGCATGTTAGATGCAGCTAAAATGAAAGATCTCGGTGCAGAACTCAAAAAAGAAGGTTCAGAAAATCCAAGCGATCGTGAGTGGGGAACTGATAGCCTTACGAAGACTTATAAAAAAGATACGCCTGGTGAAGATATGAAAGAAGAGTCTCCTTATACGAAAGATTTACCAAAGGGTTCTCGCGTTCGCTTTCCAGTGCAAAAAATTACTGGAAAAGAACATACAGGCGAAGGTACAGTCGTTGGTACAGATCCTGATACGCTAAGACTTCGCATTCGTGATGCTAATGGAAAAATTCATATAGTAAAACATGAAGACGCTGATAAGATTGGATAAACTATGCTGAGCTTTAAAACTTATATGCTCGAAAACCTGAAGATGCCTGCTAAATCAAGAACTCTTGGTATTGATCGTAAAGAGATGCCGCAAATTGATAGTAAACAACGTACAAAGAAGTTATACGAAGCATATTCAGTTCAATATATTCGTGATAAGAATGTAGATCTTTTAAAGCTAAAAGATACAAAAGATCCTAGGTGGGTAGAAGTTCGTGGTAAAAAGAACTACGAAGTTACATATGATAAGAATGATCCTATGCACAAGGCTATTGACAGTTTAGGTAAAGCTGCTAATATATCAGATCTAATGAATGGCGAAATAGTACACATCAACCCAAAGCATCCACACGGAAAAAACGCGATTGCTAATATCGAAAGGCTAATGAAATGAAATCCTTTAGACAGTTCCTTGAAGAACTTGACTTCAAAGTCAAGGTAGACGGTCTGCCTGACATGTTCGTAAAGGCTAATAGCCCTGGCGAAGTAAAAATGAATCTTCGTAAGATCGTGAAAAAGCCCGATATGATACAATCAGTCGAAAAGGTTACAAGAAGTGATGTTCGCAAAGTATTTCGTGACAAGGCTACTGGTAAAAAAGAGACTGAAGAATGAAAAGTTTCAAACAACACCTTGAAGCATGCTGGGACGGTTATCGTCAAGCCGGTATGAAGAAGAAGGGTAACCGCATGGTTCCTAACTGCGTTCCCGAAAGCTTTGATATAAGAGAAGCAAACGAAGGTTCTCAAATCACAGTTGGTGATTACACAACGAAGCACTTTGACATCTGCCCATCCGCAGTTTCGCTGTATAGTAAGATTAAAGATATGACTCCGATGGTTCATCTTATCGTTGAGAACATGATGCTACACGATCTGTTCTTTCGTTTGGAAAAGCAAGCAATTGCACAAGGATTGATCGACGACGACGATCTGGACAAGGCTGCTCACTACACAGATATGATCATGGATAACGCTGAGCAGATGGGTCTCGAAGAAGAGCACTCCTACATTGGCGATGTTCATATGAAAAAGTTTATGGAACTCGCTGGATTAGATGACGGTGAAGAAGCTGATCTTGATGAAGGTTCTGAGACCTGGGAAGCTGGATACGACCGTCGTGTCGTGAAGACTATGGATCCTGAGCACAAGGAGAAGGGTATGAACTGGCGCATCAAGGGTAAGGATCGTCCTGAAATCAGTGTTAAACTCTATAAGGAAAAGCCATCTCAGGCAGAATTCAATAAACAAATGAAGCGCGTAGCTGGTCACGAGTTCGGAGGATAACATGAAAAGCTTTAAACAATTCCTTGAAGAAAAGGATCCTCGTCTTGCAAAGGCTGGAGTATCTGGTTTCAACAAACCTAAGGGTACACCAAGTCACCCAACAAAAAGTCATATTGTAGTTGCTAAAGATGGTGATAAGATCAGAACTATTAGGTTTGGCGAACAGGGTGCTAGTACTGCGGGTGATCCTAAAAAAGGCGAATCTGATAAAATGAAAGCTAAAAGAAAATCTTTCAAGGCTCGCCATGGAAAAAACATTGCAAAGGGCAAGATGTCTGGCGCATATTGGGCAGATAAAGTAAAGTGGTGAGCACTTTTATAAATAAACAAAATAGCTTTTACTAAGAGGAATAACTATGAAGAGCTTCAAAAGATATCTAGAGGAAAAACTCAAGGCTTCAGATGATATGGGCGATTGGGTAAAAGACTTTCAGGACTCTGATGCGCCGCAGTTCAAAGGCAAGTCACAGAAAGAACGTCAGAAAATGGCGATCGCTGCTAAGCTTGCTGCTGAGAGAAATGAAGAAGTTGAGCTTGATGAAGTATCAGATGAAATGAAAAAGAAATACATCAAAGCTGTAGCAGATAAGGGTGGAATTTTTAGAAAACCTCGCCCGGCTAGTCTATCCGGAATTGATAAGAAAAAAGAAAAAGCATTAGTAAAAGCGTTTAAAGGCGGTTCTATGCAGCAATATGGCAAATTGCACGATAAATCAGAGAAAAGAGCTGAGATCGCAACTAGAGCTCTAAAGAGTTTAAAGAATGAAGAAGTAGAACTTGATGAAGTATCAGATAAGAAGCTAGATGCATATCGTCAGAAAGCATTCGCGGATCAACCAGCTGGTAACGATGGTTCTGACAAGTATCGCAAGCGCAAGTTTGGTCGTGATCTAGCATTTGCTAAGCAGACCGGCCGTGCTAAGGTTCTTGCTACGAAGGAAGAAGTCGAGCTTGATGAAGCAAAGACAGATCATTTTATTTACCAAAAAGGCGTGCCAAAAACTAAAGAAGTTGTTCACAGAGGTACAGAGAAATCTTCTAAAGATTGGATCGAAAAAAATGCAAAGCTTTATGGACATAAAGGCAAAGATTTTGTTATCTATAAAGGTAAATATCCTAACGTAAAACCGAGTGATGCTTTAGATTTTAAATACGTCGCAGAAGAAGTCGAGCTTGATGAAGTTTCTGATTTACAGAAAGCCTTTATCAGTTCTATGCAATCAAAGCTCAAAAAGCGCAGTTCACTTCGTGATCCAAATGCTAAAACTGCTGGAGAAGAAGATAAACTTGCTAAACAACTTGCAGCAAAAGCAAAGATGAAAAAAGAAGAAGTCGAGCTTGATGAAGTTTCAAAAAGTACTCTTGGGCGATATGCTTCAAAGGCTTTAACACTTGGTGATATTGCTAATCGCATGTCTAAATCTGACGATGACGCAATGGGTAAAATTGCCAACAAGCGTCTATCTGGTGTAAAGAAAGCTGTCGATAAAATTGCTGATAAAACCGGTAAAAAAGCACTTGCTAGATCTATTAAGAAAGATGTTGATACCACTAAAGCTTCAGGTAATGTCTTTGCCCGCGGCAGTGACGGCGTAGATGACCAAGGTAAATCCTATTATAAAGCAGGCCGCAACATCGGTAAAATGAGAGAAGAAGTCGAGCTTGATGAAGCAAAGACTGACATCTATCACAAGCATATGCTTAAGGCTCTAGGTAAGTCTCGTCTGCCTAAGGGACATCAGTATACATCAGCAATCGCAAATAATGGTGACTTTGTAGTACATGACGGCGGTGGTAGAATCGCTGGTCGTATCGCAAAGGGTGATCATAACTTAAAGGATTAAGAAAATGCTTAAACTTTGGAAGAGTATCTTTAGCGGCGATTGGGTAAATGACGTTATCGATAACTTTGATCCGTATGGAGTAAAAGCAATTATAAACGTTGAGTTAAATAGACAATATAATGAAGAAGAAACAAAACTCAATAGCAAGGAGAAATAAAATGGGATCTTGGACAAAAGAAGATACAGTAGACGGCGCACCAAAGTGGCTTAACGCTGACGACCCAAATGTATCTAACGATTTAGACTATGCGTTTCTAGTAGACGTAGACGAAGCTCAAGTAGATAGTAACCGCGACAAGGGTCTAAAGACTCCAGGTTGGAATCTATATCGTGAATACACTGACCAAAACGGCAATACTCGTCGTATCGTAGAACCATTAGTAGTTATGAAGGTTGCACCTGAAGTTGCTGGTGACCTTGGTATTACTGGTAACACGGATATTGAAGATAGCACTGTAGCAGATAGCTAATGTTATTACGTGAATCAACCTTTCTTCTTTATGCATCAAAATACTACGACAATCCTCACTGTTCAGATATTACTGAATTTGAAGAAGATCTCAAGAGGTTTCAATATCTAAGAAAGCTCTTCGGTCGTCATAGACAAGATGCAGATCTAAAAGAAAGGTTGATTCTCAACCACTTGATTATTATCTATAATATGTTTGGTCCTGAAGCTACAAATATGCTCTTTATGAAATTAGAAGAGTATCACGATTTACTCAAACCATTTATTGAGTATTTGAACTTCATGCCAGAAGTAATTCAATACGAAGATCGCGTAATAAATAAAGATAGTATAACGTCAGATCAACAGATCCAAGACATACTCAGAAAGATATAACATGCTAGTAGATTTGTATCTCGTTTACAGTTTTATTCGAAGACTTGCTACTCCGTTCAAGGAATGGGATGCCTATAAGCTAGGTATTATCGATGAACGTGGAAATATACTTCGTAAAAGAAAGACTCTAAAGCTAGCTAAAGAGCGTAGTGCATTTGGCATCTTCGATGTTTTAGTACTTAATCTTAAGAAACTGCTTGAAAAAATACCTGGTGGTCAATCTCGAATTGGATCATATGCTGCTGCTCTATACTTAATTCGTGAATGGAATCACTTTACTGATTCTTCTATATTGACAGAAGATATTACTGATGAACAATTAGAAGAATCATTAGATTTATTTTATAGTAGATATTACTATTATAACACACTCTCAGAAAATGTCAACAACAAAGTTGGCCTAGATGATCTTTTTGAGAAAAGATTTTCAGAAGAAGCACCGACTATGAATGTTGGTAGCGGCAATATTGCTGGTTTAGGAGTTGGTCCTCAGGGTGAACCCGGGTTGACATCAGCTCAGATGAAAAGATACAAAAAGAAAAATACTAGTCCAAAAAGATTACGAGATATTATAGGAGCGAAGGTATGATTACCCTAGAACAATTTAGTGCGATGATTCCAAAGAATCGAGAGCCAGAAGCTTGGTATGAAAATGTTGTTGACATGTTCAAGAAGTATGATATAATGACAACAAATAGGATTGCAGGCTTTATGGCTCAGTGTGGTCACGAATCATCTGACTTTACTGCGCTTGAAGAAAATTTGAATTATAGCGAAAAGGCACTCAACTCGGTTTTTGGTAGATACTTTGGAACAGGAAAAAGAAATGCTAAAGACTATGCTCGCAAACCTGAAAAAATTGCAAACTACGTTTATCAAGATGAATTCAGATCTAAGCGAGGAGCAATGGGTAATGTTAATGACGGCGATGGGTGGAGGTTCCGTGGACGCGGTATCAAGCAGCTCACTGGCCGTAACAATTATACCGCTTTTGGAAAAACGGTCGGAATGTCAGCAGAAGAAGCCACAGAATATGTAGCTACAAAAAAAGGTGCTCTTGAGTCTGCATGCTGGTTCTGGGCTACTAATAACATTGACAGATATGCTGACGCTGATGATATTTTAGGAATGACAAAGCGTATCAATGGTGGCACTATCGGATTGGATGATCGTACAAAGCGTTGGAACACAGCTCTTGCAATACTCCAAGGCAGAGTTTCAATTTCTTCTAAAAATACTTCTAGTATTAGAACAACAAACTCTGTTCTAAGAAAAGGATCAAAAGGTCCAGAAGTAGTTAAGATGCAACGGGCTCTTGGTATAACAGCCGATGGTGATTTTGGGTTGGGTACGCAAATAGCAGTTAAGAATTTTCAAAAAAAGAATGGACTTACCGCTGATGGGATTGCCGGGCCTAATA
>Ga0213861_10001693_pt1 | contig 19336 bp, 17 predicted proteins | sample PICome_4_FD_160110 | JGI IMG/M metagenome (GOLD analysis project Ga0213861, IMG submission 160110) | Coastal seawater microbial communities near Pivers Island, North Carolina, United States - PICO131 | ecosystem: Environmental > Aquatic > Marine > Coastal | place: USA: North Carolina... | reverse complement strand
CATCTTTAGTGCTATAATCATTGCCATATATAATTATTTTTTTTCTTTTATTTGTAGCAACGTCACATATTACTTTAATTAAGTGAGTAGGGTTTTTAGATATCTGTCCAGTTCGCAATTTCATATCAGCACCAGCAACATTAAAATACCTTAAAATCACGAATTTTATTTTTTTTTTTATTTTTAAATTAATTAAATAATTTTCAACTTTCATTTTTGAAATAGCGTAGGGATTAATTGGATTTAATTTTTGCAATTCACTGACTTTATTACTAGATGGGTTCCCGTACACTGCTGCTGTTGATGAAAATATAAAATTTTTAATACCATTTTTGATACATGTATCAAAAAAAATTTTTGCTTTCCTGTAATTATATTCATAATATTTTTTTGGATTTTGCATTGACTCTTCAACACGAATTAATCCTGCAAAATGTAAAACGCCTTCAAATTTATTTTTTTTTAAAATATTTGAAATTTTTTTTTTGTCTGCAATATCACAAACTTCTAACTTTGCCTTTTTAGGTATTAATAATTTACTACCAGTTTCTAAATTATCTATGATAGTTACATCAAATCCTTTATCCAACAAAAGATAAGAAACGCTACTACCAATATAACCTGCACCACCAGTTATCAAAATTTTTTTCCTCATAACTATTTTAAAATAAATTAAATTACAATTAATGACTCTTTGAAAGATCTTTAATTAAATATTGTAAAATTACATGCATTAAAATATGATGAGCGTCTTCAGATATTCCATAATTTGAAACATTAATGTTTATAGAAATATCACTATTCTTATCTAGATATCCTCCATTAAAACCACTAAAACCAATTGTTTTAACCTTTTTTTTTTTTGCATAATTTAAAACCTCAACAATATTAGGTGAATTTCCTGAAGAACTAATTATTATCAGTAAATCATTTTTCTCAAATAAACTTTCTGCTTGATATTTAAAAATCTGATCATAGTTAATATCATTCCCAATTGCCGTGATCGTTTCTATATTAGAAGATAAACTTACAACTTTTGGCTTTAATTTAGTATTTTGTCTTAAAAATTTTAAATAATCACAAACATAGTGATTTGATATTGCTGCAGATCCTCCATTTCCACAAACAAATATAGATCTTTTTTTTTTCGATGCAGACACAATAGCTTTGGCAGCTTTATTTAAATTTTTTATATTACTTTTTAAAATCGCATTTGTAAGTGTGTCTAAATAATTTTTTAAAAATATTTCTAAATTTGAGCTCATAAAAGTTATTCTAATTTAAATTATGTAATCTGCAATAGTTTTTAATTGATATAAAAAAAAATGGAGTCTAATACTACTTTTTAAATATATTTCTTAAAAAAATTAAATTTAAAACCAAAAAAATTAAACAGAGAATAAATAAAATTGAATTTATACCGTAAATTAATAATTGAGGATAAGGAAATTTGGTAATGAAAACTGGAATTTTATTACTGATATTATTATCCTTAATATTTTCCAAATTTTGAAAGAAAAATTTTAATCGCAAAAATCCCAAAGATGGATAAATATCTTTTGTTAATATTTTTTTATTTAAAAAAATAAAGCTTTCTTCAGATAAAATTAAAGATTTATAATACTTAGCATTAAATAAGTATTGATGAAATCTGTAGTCATTAATTGGGTGAAAATGATAGTCTTGATTTCTAATTTGGTTAAAATTATCTGTAGAATATGCATTATTTGAATAATTTATATATGAAGTATTTTTCATATTTATTGTTGGCAAATTAAAAACTAAATTAACAATCAAGAGTAAAAAAAAAATTTTTACTATCAATCTAGTTTTATTTTTTAAAATAAAATTAAAACCATCTGAGATTTCTTTTAAGAAAAAAGGTATGATTGACAAAATATATCTACCAGACATTGGTAAATGACTATACCAAAAATTAAAAGTAGATAAAAAAAGTAAAAAAAGTAAAAAAGTTAACAATTTATATTTTGTTGAACTATTAAATCCAAATAATATTAATATTATAATAGGTAATAATGTATTAAGAATTCCAGAAGAATTTGAAAAGAATATATCTATAAGGTTTCTGAAATAATTAGTTAAAAAAACAGACAAGTCTAATGCACCTAATTCATTATTTATAAAATTATTTGATATAAATGATAGACTAGAGCTATCAGTTAAATACCAAATGCTAAATGTTATTGTAATCAAAATGGTTAAATAAAATAAGTTTTGTTTTAATTTTTTAAATATTTTTTTTTCATCAAATAAATTAAAGTAAATTACAAAAATAAAAAGATATGGTTTTATTAAGCATAAAGCTAAATCAATTAAAATTAAGTTTTTTTTTTTGAAAGTTAGGTATCTTAAAAAAAAGATAAGTATTATTAAATTTTCTATGGAGTTAGCAGAAAAAAAATAAATTAATCCTGTACCAAAAAAAATCAAAAATGAAATTATTAAAGAATTAAAATTTGAATTATTTTTTTTTAAAAAAATAAAACATACATAAAAAGAGAAACACGCATAAAATGAGCTTAGAAAAGTAACAAGATATTTTGAAATAAAAGTAAAATTTAAATTATTAAAAAAAAATTCTAAGAAATTTGTAGATAATATTATAATGATATTTTGGAATACCATAAGTGGATTATCTATCTGATGCGTAGAGTTTACTTCAGCTAAAAATAGGTCATCAAATGAATCTTTATTGATAAAAAAAAAGTTTATTAAATCTTCTGCCTGATAAAAGCTTCGTAAACCATCTCCAGTTAAAAATGAACTACAAAAAATTAAAGTAAAAAAAAGGGTTATAACAAAGCATAATAAATTTTCTTTATTGGGCATTATATTTTCTCAGAAAAAAATAAACTAATAAATATAATATAATAAAACTAAAAAATAATATTTTACAGATAGAGTTGTTATTATAAAAAAAAAGTGAGACCAATACAAATAGCATAAAGAAAAAATTAATAACTATAGAAGTAACAAAGTTTGATATTTTTTTATTAAATTTTTTACTGATCGATCTGTAAATCAACATATGTAGATGCATATTGTCTGGTTGAAAAGGACTTTTTTTTTCAAAAGATTTTCTGATGATAGAAAATAAAATTTCTGTAAAAAAATATACATTTAAACTTGCTAAAAAAAATGGTGAAATTAAAGGGTTGGAATTTAATTCAATTGACATTAATCCTATAAAAGCTCCACCAAAATAAGCACCTGAGTCTCCCATAAAAATTCTAGCGTATGGAAAATTTAAATATAATAAAAAAATAAGAGAAATTATGAAAAATAGAGAATATTCATATACATAATCATTACCTGTTATTTTAGAAACAATTAATAATGATAAAGAAATAATTAACAAATTTAAAATTAACAATCCATTAAATCCATCAATCAAGTTAGCACCGTTTACAACAACAAAAATACAACAAAAAAATAAAAAAGAAGACATTAAAAAATTATTATTTACCAACTGAAGGAATTCGTTACCAAAATTGATTATTTTTAAATCAAAAAAAATAGAAAATATAAAAATTGATACACTAAGTAATAAAAATTTTTTTTTTGCATTTTGCATATATTTCAAATCATCAAGCAAACCAATTAAAAAACATACAATACAAATTAAATAAATTGGTAAGTGTGTTAAATTAATTGTGTCTTTAATAAAATAAAATAAAAGTGGTAAAAATAATATTACTCCTCCTATTCTTGGGGTAGGAGAAAAATGGTAAGATTGAGGTTTACTAAAATCTTTATCTGTAAATAAATCTATTTTATTGAAAAAATTATATAAAAAAATTTGTAATGAAAAAGTAAATATTAAAAGAAAAAAAATATTTAATGGGTTTAAATAGGATATATTCATAAAATATTTCAATACTCATTACACTAATTTTAATTTAATCACATTCTATTATTTTTGGACCTTCGTCACTTAAATTTACGTCAATCATTTTTAGATTGTGTTTAAGCAATTTTTTTGAAAAAAATCTTTTATTTTTTGTATAAAATATAAAAAAACCACCATTTCCAGCTCCAAGCAGTCTTCCTGCTAAAGCTCCATTTTGCATACAAAAATTATAAATATCATTAATTTCAGTATTGCTATTATATTTGTTTATATTTTTTTTTATTTTCCATTGCTCATTTAAAATTTCACCTACTAAATCAAGATCATTTTTTTTTAAGGCTGTGAATGATTGATAACCTAGTGATTTTAAATCATCATAGGATTTTATTAAATTTTTAGAATTTTGGAAAAGTTTCTTTTGTTTGTTTAATACAATGCTTGTGTTCCTTGTATAATTAGAAAAAACTAAAACAAATCTATTTTCAAATTTTTTTTTTGTTTTAATTTTTAAGTTAATTTTTTTTTTTTTTACTTGTCCAGTTTTAAGAAACTCAAAAGCATTTATTCCTGGATTTGAAACTGCATATTGATCTTGTTTTCCAGTTGATCCTTTTGTGAGAAAAATTTCTCTTTCACACGCTAATTTAGTAATTTCTGCTAAAGTAAGTTTTTTATTAAAATATTTGTTAAGAGCTAAACACAAACCAACTGTAAATGATGCTGATGAACCTAATCCTGTTCCACTTGGAATGTCAGCAAGCGAAGTTGTTTCAATGAACTTATTAACTTTAAATTGAGTATATATATCACGAAATATATTGTGTTTAATTTTATTAATTTTTTTTACATTTTCAGTAATTGAATATTTAAGAATATAATTTTTATGAAATGTGTCATTTATTGAGATATATGTATAATATTTTATTGAAGCTGTAACACAAAAACCTCCTCTTTTTTTATAATAGTAAGGTAGATCTGTTCCACCGCCGCCAAGTGTAATTCTTAAAGGAGTTTTAACTAAAATCATTTATCATTTTTTGATTATAAAAAATCTTTATATAAGTCACCATAATCCAGTAATCAGTTACACCTTTATCAATTAAAAATATACCAAAAATTAAAGAAGTATATAGAGCAACCTTGAATTTTCGACTTAAATTATTTGTATTTTGAAAAATTTTATAAATTATAAATATATTAATTATTAAACCAATAATTCCTAAAGAAAATAAAATATTAAAATAAATACTAACAAGGTTGCCTCCTCCATTATCAAACATTTTTTGCATTTGTGTTGGTTCAAGAAATTGGTTGTAGAAAAAATAATTATTTTGATAGAATTCTTGTAATATTTTTGAATTATCTACAAAACCATATCCTAATGGGTTTTGTAATATCAATTCATAAGCCATCATAATACTTACCAATCTATGGCCACTGTAATAAACAATATCTCTAATAACGCTAATATCAAAGTTAATTAAGGAATTAATTATTGACAAAGCTCTTATGTCAAAATCAAAGAAATTTAAACTTAACAATATTGGCAAAGATAATAAAGCAAAAATTAAATATCTGAATTTAAATAAAATGAAATAAGTTGACCATAGTGAAAATCCCATCAAACTTCTTATAAAAATTAAATCAATTAATAGATTTATTAAAAAAAAATGGTTTTTTTTAAAAACTAGCAATGATGCTACGCCTAAACTAAATAAATGCACAGATGCTCTTGATGGCTCTGGTGTTAATAAATTGAATCTATTATTGTAGGAAAAATTAATAAAACCTGGTTCATCTGCTCTTGCTGGAAAAAAATAGTAAGTAATTTTATCAAGATCAAAAATCTCTAAAAATAATAAAAAATAATTTAATAATAAAGCTAGAAGAATTGATAATTTGACTATTCTAATTTTACTTTCTACATCTAATTCATTAATTAAGGAGACAATTAGTAGAATATTAAAAATAGGCCCATAAGCTCTTAAAAATTCAGCTAAACTAACGTTTATAAAAAGAGCGTATGTATATAACAGACAAATCATTAATAATAAAATCATCGTTATGATTTTATTTACTCTCAAAAAAAAGAAAGCGAAAATTCCCCAAGGAAATATCTCTGTATTAAATGGTATAAAATTTGAAAAAATCGAGGAAAACCAAATAGCTGAAAGGAAAATTAATAATATCAGGTTTGGTAATCTATTGATATTATACAAAGGGTACGAGGTATTATTGCTCATTTAAATAATTTATTATTTTTTTTGAAGCATCATACAAATTATTAGAAATAAAATTAGGTTTTGCATTAAATTCATTTTTTTTTAACCTCTTGCCTGTTCTCAAAAGAACACTATTTATATCAAAGTTATTAGCAGTTTTAACGTCTACATATGTGTCCCCTATAAACCAACTTTTTTTTTTATCAAATTTATTTTTACTATAAATTTTTTGTAAAAATCTAGTTCCAGGTTTTCTACAATGGCAATCTTTTTTATATATCTTTACACTTGCATCAATATGATGTGGGCAAAAAAAAATTTTATCAACTAAATGATTAGTTTTATTAATAAAATTTAAAATATATTTGTTAATTTTTAAGAGATCTTTTTCACTTAAGAGGCCTCTTGCGACAGCTGACTGATTTGTAATTATAAATACTTTTCCAAATTGTTTTAATAATTCAATCGATTTTCTTAAATTTTTGTAAAACTTTACTTGCTCAATTTTATTTAAATAGTGAACATGTCGTATAATTGTTCCATCTCTATCAAGAAAAAAACATATTTTTTTATTTTTACACATTAATCAATAATTTTAATTTAAATAAATTTTTTTTAAATGTATTTAATGATAATATACAAAAATGGTATATTACCTTGTATAAAGGAATTCTCAGTATTTTATTATAAATATAAATTAAACTTCTAAAATGTGATGTTATTTTTGTAGTTCTAGAATTAACTGAATAATTTATTACTACATCATGAGAATTAATTATATAACATCTCTTGAAATGATTTTTTAAAAGAAGTAGCCACCACAAATAATCTTCGGCCATAATATTGGCATTAAATTTTTTTGCAACTTTTAAAATTTCTTTTCTATTAACAGCTACACTTGAGTTACTAATAAATCTATTAGACAATGAATTATGATAGTCTGTCGAAACATTTTTAAAACTACTATACAATTTTTTTTTCTTAAAATTTAGTATGTAATTAGAACACATAAACTTTGCGTTTTGTTTAATTATTAAGTTGTACTGATTAAGCAATTTATTTTTTAACCAACTATCATCACTATCTAGAAAACAAACGTAATTTCCTTTACTTTTTGATATCCCAATATATCTATCATATGCTAATCCTTTTTTAAGTTTGCTTTTAAAATAAAAAAATTTTTTTTTAATTTTGAATTTTTTCAGTATTTTGAAAGTTAGATCGTTACTGCTAGCATCTACAATAATAATTTCCCAATTTCTATAACTTTGATGAATGACAGAACTTATGCATTTTTTAATAGTTTTTTCTGAATTTAGTGTTGGAATTATGATGCTAAATTTAATATTCATTGATTTGATTTAAAATAAAACTTATAAAAATTATGATAATCATACTTTAATTCATGACAAATAATAAAATTCAAGAAAAAATAATTACTAGCATTGCTAAAACCATTAATATCAATAAAAAAAAAATTAAATTAGATACTGGTCCGGGTGATATTCAGGAATGGGACTCCTTAGGAAATCAAAGAATTTTAAATAAATTAGAAATTGATTTTAAAGTAAAATTTGGAATAGACGAAATTATTGAGATGGAAAGTGTAGAAGACATAGTAAAGATATTATCTAAAAAAAGTAAATGAATTTAGTAAATAATATTTTATTAAATTGCAAAAATAATAGTGATAAAGTAGCAATCTTAGACGACAAACAATCAATTTCATATTCACAACTAAAAAATTATATAAAAATTATTTCATCATATTTTAAAAAAAAAAAAATAAAACCAGGTGATAAAATCATTATTGTACTTGGTAATACTATTGAACAAATTATATTTCATTATTCTGCTATTTATTATGGACTAATTTCAATTCCAATGAATAGAAGTTTTTTAGAACTAAACTACAAATATATAAATCATTCAATTAAGCCGTCTTTTTTTTTTTTAAAAAAAAAATTAAATAAAAATTTAAAAACAAAACAAATATTAGTTAATGATATTAATAATTTTGTTAAATTAAATAAAGTTAAAATTAATAATTTCAAAGTTAAAAATAAAGGAAATGATATTTCAACAATATTATTTACTTCGGGCTCAGACGGTAATCCAAAGGGAGTATGTTTATCTCATAGCTCAATATTAAATTCTACAAAAAATATTTCCTCATATTTAAAATACAACAACAATAATTCAGAAGTTATTGCATTACCCATACATCATTCATTTGGTCTCGGTCATATTCAGTCAATTCATTTTTCTGGAGGAACTATTAAAATATTAAATGGATTTATGCCTCTAAAAAAATTTATTAATTCATTTGATGCTAATATGAATGGGACTGCACTAACTCCATCATTTTTAAATTTTTTAATCAAAAATTTTCCCAAGATAGCAAAAAAAAAATTTAAAAATCTGAAATATATTGTTATCAATTCTGAACCAATGAATATTTCTGTCTTGAAATTTTTAAAAAAATTCTATCCAAAAATGAATATTTTTTTTTACTATGGCTTAACAGAGGCCTCTAGATCTACTTTTATTAATCTTTCAAAATGTAAAAAAAGTTTTTATTCCTCAGTGGGTAAACCAACAACATCAAAAATTAAAATAAAAATTTTAAATGATGAAATTTTAATAAAGGGAAATAATCTTTTTTCTGGATATTGGGGGCATAAAAAAAAATTTACTCCAAAAAATTGGTTCCCTACGGGTGATTTGGGTTTTATCAAAAATGAGTATTTATTCATTAAAGGCAGAAAAAAAAATATTATTAATGTTGGCGGATACAAAGTTTCTACAGTAGAAATTTCCAATATAATAATGAATAATTTCAATAAAGTTTTAGATTGCTATGTAATGGGGATCAAAAATAGAATAACCGGCCAAACTCCATTAATTTTTATAAAATCTAATAAAAAAATAGATAAATCAAAAATAGAAAATTTTTTAATTAATAAAATTGGTCCTTTTGCTAGACCTAAAGAAATTATTCTAATTGATAAAATGCCACGAACTGCAAACGGAAAAATATTAGAAAAAAAATTATTTAAATATCTATGATAAATATTGGTGTTCCTTCACTTATTCAACCCAAACAAGTAATTTTTGGCAGCGGAAGTTCAAATTATTTGGTTCGATCTAATTTCAGTCGTGTCTGTATAATTGGGAGTAAAAGATCGCTAAATAACTACAAGTTCATATCAAGAATTAATTCAAGTAAACGATTTCATTCAAAAACAATTGAACTAAAATTAGATAATCAAGAACCTTCATTTGATAAAATTAATTCTTTATTGAAACCAATAAATAAATTTCAGCCAGATTTAATTATTGCTGTTGGTGGAGGTAGTATAATAGATAGTTGTAAAATTCTTTGGGCTAATTATGAATATCCAAATATTAAAATAGCAAATTTAGAAATACCCTTTTCAATTCCACCACTAAGAAAAAAAAGTAAATTTATTTGTGTTCCAACAACTTGTGGTTCTGGAAGTGAGTCAAGTTCAGCTGCAACTTTGATAAATAAAAATAATGGAAAAAAAATTATTGTTACAAGTCATGACTTTATTCCTGATTTAGTAATTTTAGATGATGAGCTGTTAAATGAAATTCCAAAAAAAATCATGTTTAATGGAATTTTAGATGCACTATGTCATACTATTGAAGGATTTAACTCTATAATAAAAAATGAAGCAGCTAACAAATTAGTAGAATTAAGTCTTCTTAGATTTTCTAAAATTTGTGAGCTTAATAAAAGAAAAAATTTTAAAGAACTTAAAAAAGAAGCTTTATATAATTCATATATTGCAGGTATAATTCAAAATAATAAACTGGTCGGACCTGCTCATGCCTTAGCTCATAATATGAGTTTTATTCCTCATGGTTTAGCAACTGGAATGTTTTTGCCAAAAATACTAGACAAGATATGCAAAAAAGATACAGCAATGAAAGATAAATATAAAAACTTGTTTAAAAAGACATTAAACGTAGAGTCTTGTAAAGACTTAAAAGGTATAATTGAAGATAATATATATGAAAGTACTGACTTTATTTTTTATAAAGATAAAATTAAAAAGCTTTCTAATAGACAAATCAAACATATAGCAAAAAATGCAAATGATGACGGTTTAAATAAATTACTTCAAAAAAATTTCAAAAAAAATGATTACGAAAAAATATTAAATTCTTTTTAAATGAACGAAGAAATATTAAATTTAATTAAAAAAAACTCTTTTGCACTAAACAAAAAACGAAAATCTAGGATTTTAAAGAAACTATTACTAGAAGAATATAAATATCAAATAAAAAATAATAATTTTTTTTTAAATATAACAAAACAATATAATCCCAAATTAATAAAAGTCATAAATGATTTTCCATTTATCCCAGTCCAGTACTTCAAGACAAATTTTCAAAATTTAAAAACCACTAAAGATAAATCTAAGGTAATAAGCTCATCAGCTACTTCGGGAAAACCATCAAATATATCAATTGATGCTGAAACTTCTAGAAGACAAATCTATAGTGTTTTTTCAACACTACAAAATTTTGTAGGTAATAAAAGATTTCCATTTGTTGTTTGTGATTTTGATCATAGCCATAATTTTTTGGAAAAAAAATTATCAGCTAGAAGCGCAGCAAGTAACGGATTTTTAAATTTTTCCAATAAGAAATATTATATTTTTGAAAATTCAAAAAACTTTAATCCAAATCTTGATGAATTGATAAAATTTGTTAGTGAAAATAAAGAGGGAATTATATTATTTGGTTTTACATTTTTAATTTATGAAAAACTTATTAAATTATTAAAAGAGAAAAAGAAAAAAATAAATTTTCCAAAAAATTCTTATATAATTCATATTGGTGGTTGGAAAGCACTAGAAGATAAAAAAATATCCTCTAAAGAATTTAAAAAATTATCAAACAAATATTTTGGGATTAACAAAAATAATATTATTGATATTTATGGATTTACTGAACAGATCGGAACATTATATCCTGAATGCCAATATGGGTACAAACATGTTCCAGATTTTGCTGACGTTATATGCAGGAATCCATTTACATATGAGATCTTGCCTAAAAATAAAAGCGGTGTAGGTCAATTTTTGTCGATTGTACCTCATTCATATCCTGGTTTTTCAGTTTTAACAGATGATATTATTAAAATAGTCGGGGAAGACGATTGTAAATGTGGACGCAAAGGTAAATACTTTAAAATTTTAGGTAGATCTAAATATGCTGAAGTAAGAGGATGTGGTGATGTGATAGCAAATTCAACTTATAAAATTGATTACAAAAAGAATAAAAAAAATAATAATAATGATAAGTTAATATTTTTTAATAATAATTTTCAAAATAATAAATCTAATTTTTCTTTAACTAAAATTTCACAAACAATGAAAAAAAATCAGAAAATTCTTAATACATATCAAGTTGATGAAATTATAATGATATTAAAAGAAGCATCAAAAATTTGGGCAAATAATACTAAAATAAAAAAATTTAAACTCTATGGTCTTGATTTTGTTTGTTCATGGTTAAGTTCAGATAACTTTGAGAAACTTTTAGATTTTTCTTTAAAAGGAAGTAGAGGTTTACTAGATAATTTCAAAAAGAGAGAGGAATTAAATAAAAGCATAATTGGACTTCCACGAGGTATAGTTGGTCATTGGTTGGCGGGAAATTCACCAGTTTTAGGAATACTATCAATATTAAGTTCTATTATATGTAAAAATACAAACATTATTAAAGTTCCAAAAAAAAATTCACAAATGTTGGAAATGATGATTCAATTACTAAAAGATATCAGAGTTAGATATAATCAAAAGCTATTAAAAGGGAGCGATTTAACCAAAAATATATGTCTTCTATACTGTGAAAAAAACTCAGAAAATAATTCTAATTTATCAGAAGTATGTGACGCAAGAATCGCTTGGGGCGGGAAAGAAGCTGTAGAAAATATTCTTAAATTACCCAAAAAATATTATTGTGAAGATATTATATTTGGTCCTAAATTATCATTAGGAGTAATTACTAAAAGAGGTTTTTTTAGTCAGAAGAAAATATCCAGATTAGCAAAAAATATAGCTCTCGATGTTTTTGTTTTTGATCAACAAGCCTGTTCATCAATTCATAATTTATTTGTTGAAAAAATTGACAAAAAAAATAAAGAAATTTTCTTAAATGAATTACAAACTAAATTTCAAGATTTATCCAAACAATTTAAAATTGAGACCGATAGTTATGATGTTTTTGATAATATTAAATCTAAAAGACTAGAATATGTTACTTCATCAAAAGATAGTGAAAAAGCTTTTTTTCCAAAAAATTTAGAATGGACTATTTTAACAGATGAAAATCTTGAACTAAGCAAGCCTGTTTTTGGTAGAACACTGTTTGTGCATTTTGTTGATGATATTAATAAAATCCAAAAACTAATAACCAAACAAAATCAGGTTGTTGCCATCAATGCAGATTTACAAGAACGAGACAAAATTGCAAAAAATTTTTTAGAAAAAGGTGTTTCTAGAGTTACAAATTTTGGCCAAACAAGTATTTTTGACTATCCTTGGGATGATTTATTTCCAACAGATAGATTGGTTAGATGGTGCCTAAAAGATTAAAATGTCATATAAGATTAAGATTTGTAATGAAGATGATTTTAAAGATCTTAAATTATTAATTGAGGAAAGAGATAATTCAAAATATTCAAAAAAATTTGTAATTAATTTCTTTGAAAATTTTGACACTAAAAAAAATGTTATTTTTTTAGTTAAAAAAAATAAAAATCCAGTTGGGTTATCCGTATTAAAAAAGACGTATATTATTCTTAATAAAAATAAAATAAAAATTACTTACTGGACAGATCTTTATGTAAGTAAAAATTTTCAAGGAAGTATGACTTACAATTTACTTTTGCTTTATATGAAGCAATATATTATTAAAAAAAAACTCAATTTTATTACATCTGCAACAAGAAGAAAAAGTGTTTTAAAAATGCATAAATTGAATAATTTTAACATTGATAACAAAATACCATTATTTCTAAAAGTTTGTAGAATTTCAAATTTTTTTATCAAAGATGATTTTGAAATAATTGAAATTACAAAAAAAAATATTTTGAAATTATATTTAAAATTTAAACAATTTAACCAGAATTCTTATCACTTTAATCTTAAAAAATTTAAATCAAGATTATTAGACTTCAAAAATAATAGATATCATTTTATTACCTTTAAGAAAAAAAACTTAGGATTAGCAATCATTAAAATTGAAAATAAAAAGTTTTATAATTTTGGAATAATTTTGGATATTTATGGCAAGGACCAAAAAAATATTGCCTATCTTCAAAAATATATAGAAAAATTTTTAATCAAAAAAAAATGCTTATTTTATATTTTTTCATCTTCATTTATTAACTCACGAATAAGCAAAATTAAATACGATTTTACAATAGATAAATATAGATATATAAGTTGGCCAAAGTTGAAAATAGATAAAAAAATATATTTTTCATTATTAAACCATGATGCCTTTTAGAAAATGAAACAATTTTTTACAGTAGATTTTGAAGACTTTTGCCACGATACACAACGTCGATTGGGTATAAAGGATCCTGAAATAAAAAAGGATTCTATAGAAAATTCTGTGCAAGAAGTTTTTAAAATACTTTCTAAGCTCAAAGGTTCAAAAAAAGTGACATTTTTTTGTACAGCCCAGGTAGCTATTTCAAGACCAGATATAATTAAAAGAATTGCAGAGCATGGACATGAAATTGCATGTCACGGCTTTTATCATGACAATATCTATGATCTAGACCCAGTTAAATTTGATGATAGTCTTCATGAAGCAAAAAAAGTACTCAAAGAAATCTCTGGTAAAGAAATAATTGGTTTTAGAGCTCCAAGATTTTCAATACCTAAAGAAAATTGGGCAATGGAAATTATAGCCAAACATTTCTCCTATGACTCGTCTTTAATGTCGACAGATCATAGAATTAAAAATTATAATCCTAATAAACCTTTAATTTTCAAAGAAAATAAAATTTATGAATATCCCTTATATTCCAAAAAAATTTTTAACATAAATTTTAATTTTAGATTTATAGGAGGTACATATATTAAAATATTACCAGAATTTTTGATTCATCACTTTGTTAAAAAAAGCATATCAGAAAATTATATCCCAATGCTGTATGTTCACCCATATGAAATTGTTAAAGGAGAAAATTTCTGGTCGAATTATGAAAAATTAAAAGAATTAGGTTTTATAAAAAGCTCAATATGGCAATTACGCCAACTTCAATGGTTAAGTTTAAACAATTATTTTGTTGATAAATTAATTAGTATTTCTGCTAAATATGAGAATTTAGGTCCAATTGGGAATTTTAAAAATAATTTTAATTAATTTTTTTCATTCCTTTAAAACTGTTGTTTTAAACTTATTGTTGTTACTATCAATGCTCTGAATTAATTTGAAATTTAAATCATTAATTTTTAAAATATTTACCAATAAAACCTTTGTGTCCAGTTAATAATATTTTCATACATCAAGAATTTTATCTAGTTTCTTAAAATAAGAATTTCTTTTTATAAGTTTTTTATTCTTTAACATCAGCTTATGAGATATCAATCTAGTATTTTTTTGCAAAATCATCTTGAATATATTTTCATACAATTGATTAAAATTTAAAAAGTGTTGTCTCTTATTTCTAATGAATTCAATTACACCACCATTTTTATATACAAAAACAATCATGTTATTATTTTGCATCTCACAAGGTGCCATACCAAAATGTTCATTACGAAATAAATGAATTCCATATTTAGAATTATTCATTATATTAATTTTTTTTCTTTCATTTACAAATCCAGTAAAAATTACATTATAACCTTGAGCTAAAGCTTTGCATTTTTCAAAATATCTATTATCTGGAATTGGACCAATTATAGTAAGTTGTAAATTATTTTTATTTAAATTATCAGATAATTTTTTGAAAATTTTAATAAAATGATGAATTTTTTTATCTCTTGTAACTCTTCCTAAAATTACGAAATTGTTTTTTTTTTTTTCAAATTTTTTGAATGAAATATTTTTTTTACTTTTAATTTTAAAAGTACAATAATTATAAAAAATATTTTTTTCATAATTATAAACTTCTTTATATTTTTTTGCTGTCCATTTTGAATTACAAAAAGTAACATTTCTTTTTAATGACTTAGAATTAATATTAAATATAATTCTACAAATAGAAATTATAAGAAATCTTGAAATAAATTTATGTATTTCAAAAGATTTTGTACCCAAAGAAAGATAATCAAAAAAATTTAACGAATAAAAAGGAAAATTAATTAATTGATAGCATTTTTTGTTATTCACAATTTCTCCTGAGGTGGAAATTATTTTTTTATATTTATCTCCATTAACATTTAGGTAAAAAATTATATAACATTGAGCTATTAAAATATAATTTCGTATCAAATAATTTAATATTAGATTTTTAGACTTTAAATTTATTAAGTTAATTTTTTTTGAAATTTGGAGTCTGATTTCTTTATGTATTTTGTCTCCACAATATATTAAATCGATTTTATTTGTTTTTGATAAATGATTTGCAATTCTAATAGCTGAGAGTTCTGCTCCACCAAAAAATTTTAAAATAGGAAATGTTAAAGCTAATTTTTCCATACTATTTTTTCAATTATTTTATTAAAATTTCTAGCGTTATGGTATTTTTTAATTTGTAATTTAAGTTTATTTAAATTTTTTTTATTTCTACTAGAATTAATTCTATTTTGAATTAACTTAATACCCAACTTACTCCAATCATTTACCACAAAATCACTTAGATTATTATTTTTATAGATTGATGACATCCAGGTATCATTACTAACAAAACATGGTTTGGAAATTGAAACTGCTTCAATAAAAATACCTGACGAGCTAAATTTATATTTTTTGCTATCATAGGGCATTAAAACACAATTAGAACTGACAAAAAGATTTTTATATTTATTAGTTGATAAATTATTCAAAAAAAAAGAAAGATTGTTAAAATTTAAGAAACGAAATCCAATGTTTAATTTTAATCTGAATTTTTGATTTTTATTATAATTTAAAAATTTATTTATATTTTCAATACCTTTATCTTTTCTATATTGACCTGGTAATAATAAATTAAAATTTTTTTTATTTAAATTTCCTGTTATTCCTTTAAATGTATGTGGTATAGGAACTAATATGGATTTTAAATTATAAAATTCTTTTATTTTTTTTTTTAAAATTTTTGTATCTGTCAATAGTTGAATATTACCAAATTTTTTATTAATTAAACTAAATAAAATTTTATAAAAAAAATTTTTATATCTATTCAAAAAAATTGGTTCTCTATAATAAACTATAAATTGTATTTTTTTTTTTTTTAAGAAAAAAAAACTCAATAAAAATGAAAGTACAAAACCTATATTATAACCATCTAACAAGATTGATGAATTAAATTTAATTTTATCATTAATTATATTAATTATTTTTTTTGTATTTTGGTAAACATAAAAAATTTTTCTAAAATAAGAATTTTTTTTATTAGTGTAAAAAATTTTTTTAAATTTATTATTTGAGACTTTATTAATTTTTGGAATAAAATAGTTAATCTTAACTTTTTTTTTTGTTAATTTTTCGTATATATTTATAAATGAGCTTTCATGACCTGTTTTATCCTGAAAGTTAGGAAGAAAAATATTTAAAATCATTTTATTTTTCTAATTTTAGAAAACCAGTCTATAGTTTTTTTTAATCCTATCTCAATGTTTGTTAATCTTTTTTTATAATTTTTATCAATTTTGATTATCTTATCAATTTCTAATATCTTTGATTTAGCACCAACATATTTTGTTTCATCAAAAATAATTTTATTATAATCAAAATCCACTATTTTACATATCATTTTAGCAAATTGTCTGATTGAGTATTCTTTACCTGAGCCAAAATTAACAATATCATTATTTATCTTATTCTTATTTTTTAATAACGAATTTACAAAATCCTCTACGTAAACTATTTCTCTTTTTTGATAACCATTACCCCACAATACCACTGGCTTATTATGATTTTTTCCTTCTAATATTTTTCTTATTAAATCAAAAATAAAATGCATTTGTCGGCCATCCTGATGATAATAAGGTCCATATAAAGTTGATGGTATTACTGACGCCCATTTTAAATTATATTGTCTAGATAAAGCTTTAGCTCCTTGTAAAAGCATTCTTTTAGTCATTGCATAAGTATACAAACTTTCTATCGGTTCATTCTTAAGATAATTTTTTTCTGTAAGCCTTACTTCATCTGAATAAGAGCATGAAGTACCCATAAAAATTAATTTTGCATTAGGTTGAACATTTTTCCACCAATTTAATATATTTGTATTGATTTTTTGATTATTTAACCATTGATCGCCTGGAAATTTCAAACAGAAATCACCAGCTTGCGTCCAAGCTGCCAAATGATATATCTCTTTATATTGATCTTTATTATATTTCTTCAATGAATTTTCATAAAATAAGTTGCATGATTTTGAATTAATTACATCCACAGAATATTTTTTTTTTAACTGAGGTATTAAAAATCTTCCTAAAAAGCCAGTTCCACCAGTAACTAAGATTTTTTTTTTCACAAATAGTTTCTAAAGTTTAATATCAACTGGGAAATAAAACTTCACTCCTTTTTTAATTAAATGTTTGTTTTTATTTAAAATTTCTTTTTTAAAATTCCATGCTAAAACATAAAAAATATCCGGCTGTACTTTTTGGTCTTTTTCTAATTCTACTGGAATATGAGAACCTGGTGCATACATTCCTTTCCTCAATTCGTTTATTTCTAGTAATTTTTTAATTTCACTAGATTTAATGCCAAAATAATTCAATAGAGTGTTACCTTTTACTGGAGCACCCATGCCATAGATTAGCTTGTTATTTAATAAAGATTTTTTAATAAAATTAATATTTTTAATTTTAAGTCTTTTAATTTTTTTTGCAAAATCTAGATAGATTTTTTTCGAATTCAATTTTTTTCTTTTTTCATCATTTTCATATTTTCTAAATCTTTCAGTTAAATTATATTCATTTTTATGACCAACATAAGCTATCATTTGTCCTCCGTGTATCTTTTCTAGATAGCAATCAAAAATTTCTAAATCGTATATACTTAATAAATTATTTAAAGTCTTGAGATTATAATAACATAAATGTTCATGATATATTTGATCAAAAGCAGTATTCTTTATTATTTGAGCCATGTATAAAAATTGAACAACAAAAACACCTTTTTTTTTTAAAAGAAATTTTATTCCTTTAGTAACAGAATGTAATTCCTCTAAATGAAAAAAAACTCCTGAAGCATTTATAAAATCAAACTTTTTATTAATTTTTTTTGCAATTTTTAAATTAAAAAATTCATTTAATGTTTTAATTCCTCTTTTATTTGCAATATCAGAAATATTTTTTGATGATTCAACTCCTAAAATTTTAAATTTTTTTTTTGCGTGAGACAAAAAAGTACCGTCATTTGAACCGATATCTAAAAAACTTTTTTTATCTTTTTTTTTATTAAATTCTTTGCTTACATTTCCAACTATCTTTTTAAAATGTTCTGACAGAGATTTTGTAGTTCCTGACAAATACGTATGGTTTGAAAACATTACTTTTTTTGGAACAAAGTAACTCAATTGTGCTAAATGACATTCTTTGCAAAAAAGAACTTCTAATGGATATTTTTTTTCTCTATATAAATTTTTTTTTTTTAAAAAACCATTTCCCCACGGTTGCCTACCTAAATTTATAACACGCTCTAAATTTTTACTACGACAAACTATACATTTTAAATTTTTCATACTAAATATTATTAGAATATTTTCTAATAAAGTGCTCAGATTTTTTTAGGTCTTTTGGAATACCAATATCTATAAATGGCGCTTTTTGCTTAATTAAAACTAAATTATCCTTGCTATTTATAATTTCCTTATAAACTTCTTCCTCTAAGGAAAACTTATCTTGAAATTTATTAAATACTTTTAATGCTTTATTTTTTTTAAAAAAAAAAACACCAGAATTTATTAAAATTTTTTTTTTTTAATTATTTTTTTTTTTTTCAATAAAATTTATTACAATTTTTTTTTTTTTTATAATTTTTTCTTAAAAATTAAAATTTTAAAAAATTTAATTACCAATAATGGAAAAAT
>Ga0213861_10001691_pt1 | contig 19345 bp, 16 predicted proteins | sample PICome_4_FD_160110 | JGI IMG/M metagenome (GOLD analysis project Ga0213861, IMG submission 160110) | Coastal seawater microbial communities near Pivers Island, North Carolina, United States - PICO131 | ecosystem: Environmental > Aquatic > Marine > Coastal | place: USA: North Carolina... | reverse complement strand
ACGGTGAGTTAGCGTCCTTGTTTTACCAGAGCCTGCGCCGGCAATGACCAAAGCTGGTCCAGGCTTGGCGCTGACCGCTGCATACTGCTGCTCATTGAGCTCAGCAGCGTAATCGATCCCCGACCCTCCAGCAGTAGCATCTTGCTTAGACGATATTTTATACTCACGCGCCATTGGCTGTTAATTTAACAGCCCTGCTGTGAATGAGAAGTGACAATATTGCCTGATATCAAGCATGTGCGACGATGACAGCCGGTGTACACGCTCATACCTATGAGATAAATCGAGTTCAGCTGCGCTAATCAACAATATCACTTATGCGGCGATCTCGTAATGCTCAGCAATATCACGAAGGATGCGATCGCGACGGTCTCTAGCACTATCAAGATCACGTGTTTTGAGTGAAAAACGCAGACGCTCAGAAGTTGCGTCATTTTTATGCACCGTGAGGTGACACCACCATACACCACGATTGTTCCACAAATGGTGATTCGGGTTTTCCTCGTTCACACGGAGAGCTAATCGGGTTTTTGATTTGGCCATGGTCTTGATGTCCTTTATTTACTGTAATTGGTGACTATTTCTTACTGAAATGAGAGAGATTTAATCAGGAAATGATAAAACTCTTACAGTTGAGCTCCCTATAAATGCATTATTTTGTGCGCGCAACTCTTTTTTATCAGCAGGTCTGCCGATAATAAGCGCTTACCACAGCTTAATCATAGCAATTTCCATACCAATTTTGGAGTAATTCCAGCTTATGTTACCACCCAAAACATGAGGCTAAATCGAGTCGAGAGCCTCGCGGACCCGCTCAATGACATCACTCGCATCCTCTAAGCCGACAGAAATACGAATCAAATGACGGTCCAAGCCACAGCCCTCCGCCCATTCAAGCTCATCATAGTGAGCCAAAAGTGTATACGGGCAGGCCAAACTAAAGTCAGTGCCCAGACTTGGCCCCTTGGATATGCGCAAGGCATCGTAGAATTTCGCTGACTTTTTGCGATTTTTGAGCAGCAGGGATATCAGACCTCCATAACCACCACCTTTGCGCTTGATTGCGTTGTATAATTTAGGCGTGGTAAACTTTGGATACCAAACTTTCTCCACGGCGGGGTGCGAAGACAAAAAGTCTGCCAGCATCTCACCTCCCTTGTTTGACTTCCGCATTCGACCGGCGAAGCCGCTGAGATTGCGGGCAAGAACCCTCGCATCAGATGCATACAGCCTTGAACCGCCCTCACAGTCCTCATCAAAAAACTCTTTTAACTCAGAATACATGGCAGAACCGGGAATTAAGGTCACCTGGCCAGCCATCACATCGCCACGCCCTGATATCCACTTGGTTAAGCTGCTTGTGACAATATCAGCATAACGATCAACTTGGATATTCGCCACTGAACAGACTGTATCATCAACCACCAAGGGCACGCCGCCCTGGCGACAAGCTTTGGAGACTGCCGCTAGATTAACGGTCCTTAACAAAGGATTACTTGGAGCTTCACAGAACACAGCCGAAAACTCGCCCTTTGCAATGCGCCTCAGCGCCTCGTCCAATGACTCTCCGATTGCTTCGTTCAGGAAAACCACACCATTGCCAAAGTGGTTTTGCACCCGCATTGCGTCAACATATGGGAATTCCAGCTGCAAGGTCTTTCTTCCCGGCAACAGATGATTGAGGGCACGGTGGACGGCAAACATGCCCGCCATCCCGTTTTCATAGAGATAGACATTTTCCACGCTATAATCACCTAGCTTAGCAAGACGTTTGCGTAAGCTCGTAGTGCGGAATTTCCTGTTCCCCTCACCCTGAAGAATGTGCTCAGCTTGCCTACTACTGACAATTTCACCCGTGTAGCGCCAATATTCCATCGCTACCGGGAAATCATCCTCACTGACAATCAAGGCCTGAAGCCCTTCATAGCTGGCAATTCTGGATGCTGAACGACTACGTTTTTCCACAAATCGCTGTGCTCGTTGGGCCACGTCTCGTGTCGGAAAAACAACCACCTTCATGCCTTTGTCGGCCAGCCCCTTTTCGGCCTCGGCAAACAACCTTGCCGTTGCTGGGTGTAATAAAAAACGTGGGTATCCAGCACGGAGTTTGCGAACGACCTTATCCCTTTTTTCCTCATAGCCGAGAACAGCATCCCATGTTGGCAGGCACACCGAGCATCCATGCCTAGTCTTAGGTAATGGAATCCCTGTATCAGCTTCTGTCCAAGCTGGGTTTGTCTTCAAATCTCTCAAAGTCTGCGCAGGGCAATAATCCAGACACCGTAGAATGCAAGCCCATTTGAAGGGCCATGCCCAAACACTCTCTAAACACTTCGCAAGACATCAACCATGCGACCATCATGCTCTAATGGGGTTTTAGGGCATATACTCAGAAAAAAAGCGCCCCAGCTGTCGTTATTCCAGTAGTAAATAGGCGGTAATTTCCGCTGGAAATAGCACCAGCTACATGACAGTCTTGTATATCGGGCGTCAAATTCATAGATCAGCGCCTTTTCCTTGCATAATTTTTTCGTATCGCTCCACCGCTCACTTGCAATAACATCTCATCGCCACTCCACCTGCCCATGCCGGCAAAGCAACCATCATCGTCCCATCAACCCCATCTGGCTCCGATCCCCGATGGGCTCCAGCGGCAACTTGAGGCGTTCCGTAAAAAGCTCTGGCGCATCAAGATTAGCGAAGCCCTCCTCGCTGGTTGTGCAGGCTTAATTACCTCCTTTCTTTTTGTCTTCCTGCTGGACCGATTTTTTGAAACTCCCACTAGCGTCCGACTCATCATCTTATTAGCGGGAACCTCTCTCTTCGCTGTTTTTGCACCCTATTGGATCCACCGCTGGGTCTACCGTCACCGTCGTGAAAACCAACTCGCCAGACTGATCTCGCTGCGTTTCCCCAAACTTGGTGACCGCCTATTGGGAGCTGTCGAGCTCCAAGACCAAAATGAAGGCAAAGAAACCCTCTCACCACAACTCCGCGCAGCAGCGATGAAGAATGTTGCTGCAGAGGCATCCAGGCTCGATCTCACCGCAGCGCTCCCCACGCCTCAGCATCGCAAATGGTTGCTCTCGGTGATTACCTTATTATCTATTTCGACGATTTTGATATTCACTTTTCCTCATGCAGGAATGAATTCACTGAAACGCTGGATCATGCCTCTCTCTAGCACAGAGCGCTTCACCTTCACCCGTCTTGATCTCTCAGTCATCGGCACTCCAGAGCGTGTGCCGTATGGGGAAGCCTTCTCACTGACCATACCACTCGCCAAAGATACCGCCCGCAAACCAAAAGTTGCACGTGCACGTTACGGCAAAGGCGATTGGGTTGAAGCACCCCTTAGCAATGGATCTTATACCTTCGAGTTCATGGGACAGCGAGCCCTCGACACCGTGCTGATCGAAGCGCATGACGCCCATCACGCGCTTCCTTTTGAGCCGGTCATGAGACCAGAAGCTGAAAGCATCCAAGCTGTGGCCAAATTACCTCAATACCTACAACGCGCGGACAAGAATGTAGATCTGCGTTCAGGCTACATGAGCCTTGTCGAGGGCAGCTCCATATCCATCGAGACGACGACAACAAGGAAGCTCAAATCTGCGCATGCTGAAATAGTAGTCCTACCCCAAGGTGCTGACTTGCAGTCTCCGCCCACACTGGAAGAAGGCCAAACTGTAGAGCCCACACAACAGAAAATAACCCCACAGAAAATCGGACTTAAACTCAATGGTAAAACACTCACCAGTGACCTTATCCCCATTGCCATTGAGCCCATGATGCTGACCATCAAATGGCAAGACATCTACAACTTAAGTTCTGCCAATCCATTTCAAATTCGAATTGAACCGCTAATGGATCAAGCTCCGTCGAGCTACCTGCAGGGCATTGAGCGGCAACACATCATGCTAGCTGAGGAGACGATCGAATTTGATGTTATCGCCGAGGATGACTACGGGCTCAAAGCATGTGGCATCTCATGGGATGGCGCCTTCAATAAGGCCATGCCGGGCAGTCCAGCCAAGGGAGAACTCACCATCACTCAGGGCAGCCCCACAAAAACAACTATCAACACCCCATTCTCATTCTCACCGGCGAACCTCTCAATCGAGCCCCAGAAAATAAGCCTGCGTTCATGGACGGAAGATTACAAACCCGGACGCGGACGCGTCTACTCAGAGCCTGTTACTTTATTTATTCTTAGCCGCCTCGAGCATGCTCAGGTTCTCAAGAATCAATTTGATAGTGCGATTGGTGAACTCGAAGATATCGCGCGCCAGGAACAAAACTTGAACGATGAAAATTTGCGAACCGAGCGCAACATGGGCAAAGACCTGCAAACTGAGACATCCAGAAAAAAACTCAAGCTGCAACAGGATAGTGAGGCGGCCAACAAGGAACGCATGCAAGAGCTCACCAAGCGCATGGAGAAACTCTTTAAAGACGCCGTTCGGAATGGTGAGATTGAAAAAGAATCACTGAAGAAAATATCAAACGCACTCCAGGCCATGAAGGAACTTTCGCAACAAGACTTACCTCAAATTGAGAAAAAACTCGAGCATGCTCAAGACCGACGCAACACCAACAAAAAATCACAAGAGGATCTCAAGGAAGCTATTGAAAAGCAAAACCAGGCAATTGAGAAAATGAAAAAAGCCCTCGAGGATGCCAAAGAAGCCAACAAAATGTTTGAGGCCGGCACCTTCGTCAATAGGCTGAAACGCTCTGCCCGTGCACAAGACAGCATTGCCCACAGTATCATCGACCTCATTGATCAAATCATTGGTAGTGACTATGACGAGCTCGATCCCGTCGAACAACGAGCCATTAAAAAATCACATGCCAAACAACGCCAAAATGCGATTGATCTACATTGGATTCAAGAAGACTTAGCTAGTTATTACTCACGAACTCAGAAGCCAGAACACAAAGAGCTCTACGACACTATAAGAAAATCGATGGTTGATGAGGAACTTGATGAACTTGCCAAGCGAATCATGGCAAACTTCTCCTTTTCATCCATCGCCCAATCCAAACACTGGGCTAATGAAATACGAAAGTGGGTCAAGCAACTCGATGGAGAAAAAAACAGCGGTGGCGGCGGCGGCGGCGGCGGCGGATCACAGGAAGATCAAGATTTTGAATTCATGCTCAAAGTCATGCGCATGATCCAGCAAGAACAAGACATCCGTGCACGCACGCGAGCCCTTGAGGACCTACGCCGATCCCTGCAAACGCAAACCCCTGAGACAAAATCATGAAGAGTATAGTAATGAAGAGCATCGCATATATCGTTGTTTACACGGCAATGACTAGCTTCTCCTGTTTGGCTGATGATCCGATTAATAAAAAAGAAACCGGCACCGAACCCATTGAGGAAAACCTGCAGCAAGCACTCAAGCAACACGGAGAAAAAGCCCAATCACTGGCAATCGAGCAAGATGAACTCTCCGCTGATGTTCAAGACCTGATTGATGAACAGACGGATGCTGAAGTCATCGGCATGCTGCGGGAAATAGAAGTCATCATGGCGGATGCCACCGACCTACTCGACCAGAAAAATACAGGAGGCGCAACCATCGCCACAGAGACCGAGGTGATCGAAAAAATCTTCGAAGCTGCAAAGAAAAAACAACAAAATCAAAAAAAAGACGGCGGATGACAAAACAGCCAGAAAAGCATGGGTTCCATGCTAGATATGCTTAAAAACATGATGGATGGCGGACGCGATGTTGGCGAAGGCCAACCGCAGGGCACTAAGCCCGGCGAACAACCAGGGCAAGGCGGCGAGCAACCGGGACAAGGCGGCAAAGGCGGCTCCCAAGGAGGAGACAAAGGCGAGCCTGACAATACTGCAGAAAACTCAAACCGTAGGGTCCCCAAAAATTCCGGAACGGCGGGTAGCAGTATGCCCAAAGAATTCCATCAAGCTATGGACGCCTACAACAGAGGTGCCAATGACAAGACCGTCAAACCCTCACCCAAGAGCCAAACCAAATAGACGAGCCACCAATGACGCCAAAACTCCAACGCCCATCTTGGCCCCCTTCCCTCACCCAGCTATATATCATTTCAACCATGGCAAAAAACCTGTGTCTTTATGGATGCTCGACACTGACCCTTATCTTGATGTCTCTGCTGATGGCACCATCTGCCAAAGCACAAACATTTCCGCGTGCCCAGAACGACACCGTCCCCGCTGAAGTCGAAGCGATCTACAAACGCAGTCTGCGCTACCTGTCCAACGCACAATCTGCCGATGGAGCATGGGGGCTAGGCACAGGATCTCGCCCCGGCACGGTGGGTCTCTGCATCCTGGCTTTCCTAGCGCATGGAGATGACCCCAACCACGGACCGTACGCAGAAAACATCAGAAAATCGATCAATTACCTTATCACCAAACATCAGGAAGGGCCCAATGGCTATATGGGGCCTCAAATGTATGATCATGGCTTTGCTACACTGGCACTCGCTGAGTGTTACGGCATGGTCGAGGACAAGCGCATCGCCCCAGTTTTAAGCCAATGTGTTGCGTTGATACTCCAAGCCCAGAAGGTCAACCCCCGTCATGGCTGGCGCTACAATCCCGATACAAACGACGCGGACAGCACCGTTTCTGGCTGCCAACTCGTTGCGCTACTAGCTGCGCGTAATGCTGGAATCCCTGTACCTGATGATGCCATCGAAAAAGGCCTTGGCTTCATGAGGTCTTGCCGAGCTTCCAACGGAGCTTATGGCTACACGTCAAGATCCGACGGTCGCGTTACGCTGACGGCAATAGGCTCACTGTGCTACGCACTAGCTAAAAAGAAAGATGAATCAGGCTACGATCGATCAACGGCATACCTCATCAAAAACATCAATAACCAGGAAACGACATGGCCCTTCTACCTTCGCTACTACATGGCCCAAGCCCTCTTCCAAGCTGATGAGGAATCATGGGAAAAATGGAACAAGAACAATACTCGTTTACTTTCAGCGCTTCAACTTCCAGACGGATCATTTGCTGGCAATCATGGCAATGCATACTGCACCGCGACAGCCTGCCTCTCTCTTGCACTCAACTACCGCTTTCTTCCCATTTACGAAAAATGAAGCATCTCATCACCATCCTTGCTCTTCATGCATGTTGCATAAATGCCATGGCTCAACAGCATGATACTGTGGGTGATGCCGCCACAACTAAGAACCAAGCTGATACAGAAGACCTGCTTCGTTTCACCAATAACGACACACTTCATGGTCGGTTTCATGGTTTCATTGACGGCCTAAGCTTGAACTGGAAAAGCCCTCAGGCGATCAAACCGATCCTCTTTACCACAGATAAAATTCATCGCATCGTACTCGCACATGGAGACACCAAACACAAAGACACTCTGGCATCCATTGTCACATTAACCAATGGAGACATCCTTAATGGCAAAGTGATATCAGCGAACTCCAAGCAAATCAGCATGGAAACCCAATATCTCGGCCCCATCGAGATCCCCAGAAACTGCGTCTCATCAATCAGCTTAAACCCCCATGGCGGCAAGCTGTATTACTACGGTCCACTCAATGACCAAGGATGGAAAACCATTGCCACCGCTGCACTCAAAAAACCAGACCTCGAAGATGATCCCCCCATTAAACCTGACACTCAGCCAGCAGACAAAAAACCAACGGACAAAAAGCTAACAAATGGATGGGAGCTCATCTCTAATTCATGGTACACCGAAGAGCAAAATCATTACTGCCTTGTCAGAGATAATGCCCTCCCGGATAAATGCCGGCTATCTTTCGAGTTATCATGGAGAGGTTCCCCCTTTGCTCAAATAGGCCTGTTCGCGGATCTCAGCCCTCCAAAATTTGACTCGGCAGCCAAAGTGAAAAGCGAGATGGCCTCAGCGATAGGCAATGCTTACACTGTTTACATCAATGCTCATAGCGTAAGCCTATACGCTTATCACTTCAATGAAGAGGGAGAGCTCACTAAGAACCGCATAGATGGCAGCTGCAGCATTAGCCTGCAAAACAAAGAGCAAGCTCAGGTTGAACTGAGAATCGACCGTGAAAAACAATTTATCCTGCTCTATCTCGATGGAGAATTTAAAATCAAATGGCCGATAGAAGAACTACCGAGTGCACAAGGAAATGCACTAGTCTTTTTCAAGCCCTCCTACACCCACACGCCCTGCAAAATCCGCATTCGGGATATTGCCATTTCACAGTGGAATGGCCTCCAAGACTCTGCTCGCAGCGCCAGAAGCGACAAGCATGACATCATCCTTCTCTCCAACGGGCTCGACCGCTATTCAGGCACATTCAAGCAGTTCAAAGATGGCGTCGTTTCGTTTAATGGCAGTTATGGCAATGAGCTAGTGATACCCAGCGATGAAATAACGGAAATCAACTTCGCCACAAACAACCTTCTCACCGCCTCCCAACAAGCGGAGCAATCATCAGCAAAGCAACCCGTCTATTTTTACACACTTCCCTACGGTCGGATTTCGGCGACTCCAGTTCGCAGTGAAGCAAGCAGCTGCACATTACATTCCGACCTATTGGGCACGATTCGTATAGATACCAATTATGTCAACCTCATTGACTTTTCACACCAAAACAACCTTCTCGATTTCTGGGATGAAAACTTCTAATCACATCACCAAGTTGCTCACTCCATTGGTGATCATTCCTCTAGGCCTCGTTTTATTGAGCGCAGCTCAAGGTGACACACTGGAGACCGATCATGGCGACACCATCAGCGGCACCGTCGAATCATGGGAGCATGGAACCCTTGTATTCAAATCCCCCATGTCTCCGCAAGCCCTACAAATCAAAGCATCCTCTCTCAATCATCTTACTTTCTCGCACACAAACAAGCAGAGCCCTACCCACACCGAGACCCTCACCCTTATCAATGGTGACACTCTCCCCTGCAATGTTACCTCTTTAGATAAAGAACAGCTATCCGTCACGACAAGGTATGCTGGAAGCCTGAACGTCGATCGTTCTAAAATACGTTCTCTACGCTTCGGCATCATGTCAGAAGAGATTCTTTTCGTTGGCAATGAGCCCCCTGAAACATGGACTCACATGGAGGGCAACTGGTCCATGACGGGTGATCAGGCTTACGAAGGAAAAGGCCACTTAGCACAACAACTCACCCTTCCTGACAAGGTTCGTTATCAATATGATCTCAGTTGGCAAACCACCCCCAATTTTGCATTCCGCTTCTTTGCAGAAAACAATTCGGCAGCCAGCAAACAAAACACCTATGAGCTCATCTTCAATTCAGAGGGCATGGAAATCAGGCGCTACCCCGACAACACTAATAGTGCCCTACGCATCGCAAGCCTAAGCACTGCCGACATCCAGCAGGGACAAAAACAAAAAAAATCAATCAACATCGATTTACGTGCAGATAAGAGCGAAGGCCTGATTTCACTCTACCTTGACTCAACGTTTATAGGCACATGGCATGACCCTGTTGGCCCAACCAATGGGAATTACACTATATTTCATAATCGAAGCGACCAGAAAACCAACTGCGTCATTAGTAACATCGCCATCACCTCCCGCATTGGCAGCATCGATTCAAGGTTTTATGACAAAGACGCAACACGGGCAAAAACTGACATCCTAACCGACAACCAAGGCGATAATATATCAGGCAACTTGATAGAGATCCAATCAGATGACGCCAACAAACGCGTCGTCGTCCTCCAAACAAAACACTCACAAGATTTATTTCGTGTCCCTGAGCATCGCGTTAGCACCCTCTTATTTGCAAAAGAGGAAAATCAAGCTCCTTCAGTGGAATTCAGCCATATACTTCATCTTAACAACGGCGCGAAGTTGCAGATCAATCAGCCAAGAATCTCGGGAGAGCAACTCACGGCAATCCACCCGATCCTCGGCCCTATCAATGTGTCTCGCACGTCTATTAAATCTCTATCCAAAGGCAGTAAAGAGCCCGCTAAACCATAAGATCAATCCGCCTAAAGCTATAAAAATGACTATCGGCAAACCATTAATAATGAGAATCCTGACTCTTACATCAGTGGTGGCGGGCTATTCATTGCCCGTATTCGCAGAGCAAGAAATAAAAAAACCTCTTCAAGCCAAGCTCTTACTATCCAATGGTGACAGGCTTACCGGCACCCCGAAATTCATCAATCCACAACAGCTGGCACTGGCTTCAGACTATCTCAACGAGCCAGCTACTTTCGATATATCTCAAATCCTTTCTATTCAAATGGATCAAGGACCCATCAGTCCAACCCCGGAAATATTTACCCGGATTCAGCTTCAGCATCGCAACCAAGAAACAAGCGGCGACACCCTGATTGGCCAACTAAAGGAGCTTACCGAAGACGAGATCAAACTCGACACCCAATACGGCGAGACACTCACGCTAAAGAGATCCATGGTTCAATCGCTGAATATTATCAGTAAAAGACAAGGCCACTACCATGGACCAAACAGCCTCTATGAGTGGCAAACATCAACCGATCCCCCACCCCAAACAAAAGGATCTTGGCAGTTCAAAAACAGCAGCCTTGTATTCGAAGGGGCTAATGTAGAGAGCATCGGTAAAGACGTAGGATTGCGGGAAAAATCACAGGTCAGTTTTGATCTGACTTGGGATGAACATATGAACTTCCAACTCCAACTATATTCCTCCGACGTCAAAAGCCCGACTCCGTCAGCCTGCTACCAATTTATTTTTGACAGCTACGCGGCAATCATGATGACCCGCACCATGGGGAAAGAAACAGACCCGAGCCGCCAACGATTCAGTGAGAGACCCAGCAAGAAAAAAGCCCACTTTGACATCTACATCAATCGTGTAACTGGTATTGCCACCATTTACATCAATGGGAAACAAGCCTGCATCTTGCAATCCCCCATTCCAAACCCTGAAGATCTAGGATCAGGCTTCGCCTTTGTTTCACATCGCATGAGGCCTATCTCGATATCTAACATTCATGCCTCTCCATGGAATGGCATCCCGCCGGGCAAGCTTGCACTAGATCAAGCGGGCGATGACATCCCAGCAGAAGCAAAACAACCTCACAACATCATCCTCATGAATGGGGACAATGTGCCTTGCACCGTCGGCGTCATTCAAGACGACCGAATGATCGTCAATACCAAGCACACACCCATACGCATCCCCATTGACAAAATCAAATCCATCAACTGGAGAGATAAGCGTGAAGAGCCCAAAAAATACAAAGGTGATATCCGCGCGTGGTTTCATCATGGCGGATTCATCACCCTCAAACTCACCTCGATTACTGAGAACAAACTAAGCGGCTACAGCCAGGCCCTGGGCGATGCCATCATCGACCTGGCAGCCTTTTCAAAAATCGATTTTAATATTTATAATGCAGCTGCCAACGAGCAACGTCAAAAGCATGCTGCAGAATAAACCTATGCAGAAAACATTATCAGATGATAATCGCTTGATTGTTCATAGAGTATCTCTGATGGTTACTCCGTGATGCATCACCTCATCCTTGGCACAGCCGGTCATATCGATCACGGTAAGTCATCTTTAGTCAAGTGTCTCACCGGCTCTGATCCAGACCGCCTGCCTGAGGAAAAAGCACGCGGTGTAACCATTGAGCTAGGCTTCGCTCACCTCTCTCTTACTCATGGAGAAGAAGCCTATGAGCTAGGCATCGTCGACGTGCCCGGACATGCCGACTTCGTGAACAATATGGTTGCCGGTGTTGGTGCTCTCGATATCGCACTGTTCATCATCGCAGCCGATGATGGTTGGATGCCTCAATCAGAGGAGCATTTACATATTCTTACCTATCTCGGTATTCCCAACATCATCATTGCTTTGACCAAAGCTGACCTCTGCGAGGATGTGCCCTTCAGCGTGGAAATGCTGCGCGACGAACTTCAAGACACCTCGATTGCCGAAGCGCCCATCATACCCGTCTCCGCCATCACAGGTGAGGGCATCGATCAACTCAAGGCGACAATCATCCAGCACCTTCAGAACTGCCAACCGCAACAAGATGCGCTCAAACCACGCCTAGCCATTGATCGTATTTTCTCCCCCAAAGGCACCGGCACAGTGGTCACTGGCACTCTCACGGGCGGCAGCATTCATATCGGGGATTCTCTGATTGCCCAACCTATCGGCATTCCTGCCAAGGTTCGTTACATTCAAAGCCATAACCAAGCCCTCGAGCGAGCCTTACCGGGCATGCGCACCGCACTCAACCTTCCCGATCTACCTATTGACGCACCAGGAAAACCAGGCGCTAAGCGCGGCCTCACCCTCACGACTCAATCATGTGGTGTGTCCACTGACACCCTCGACATCCATCTGCAACGTCTGGCGCGACCTATCCCTGGAACCAAACCTCGAGCCCTCAAACACATGGAAACGGTGATGATCCATCACGGCTCTGCTCGCTGTAGAGCGCGTGTCATCCTGCATGACCGTACCCATCTCAATCCAGGCGAAGACTGCCTAGCCCAGCTTCGCTTGGAAAACCCTCTCTTTCTACTCACAGGTGACCGCGTCGTTCTTCGAGATGGCTCTCAGCAAAGCACGCTGGCTGGCGGCACCGTGCTCGACGCGCTGCCAGCACGACAAGGCTTCCGCACCGAGTCCCGGGAAACCTTCCTAAATGCTAGAGCTGCAGAGCCCAATGATCCTGCTGTTTACATTCGCACCCGCCTACTCAGAGACAAAGTAATCAACGCGCAGCAGGTATTGTGTAATCACCCCTTTCATCCTGACACCATTCGTCAAGCCAGTGAGCAGCTCATCGCTGAGGGAAGTGTCATCCGCCACAATGATCTACTCATTCATAGCAAATGGTGGAAAAGCCTACAGGACCAAGCTGAGAAATCGATACGCGATTGGCACAAACAACATCAAGACCTACCCAGCATGCCGCTCGATAATCTACAGAAGGAAATCGACTGCCCTGAAAACGTTTTAGAGCTCCTCATCACCACGCTGGTCACCAAAGGCTATCAAGCTAGCGGACAAGGCGTCGCTCACCCGAACCATCGCCTGACACTGCCAGATGAAATTGAAAGTATTGCCCAATCAATCGTCACACAGCTCGACCAAACGGGCCTTAACCCGCCCAACAAATCAGACTTAATAACCACCCCTGCCCAGGATCAGGCGATGAAATTCCTCATTCGCTCTGGCCAAGTGGTTGAACTAGACTCAAAGATCGTCATTACCTCAGCAGCACTCGATGCCGCGATTCAAAAGGTAAAGAGCTTCATCTCAAGCCATGGACAAGCTACAGCCAGCGAACTGCGCCAACACCTCGACTCTACGCGTAAAATCGTCATGCCTTTACTTGAGCATTTGGACGCTCTCGGAGTGACGCTCAGAAATGAAAATTACCGCACCTTAAAATAGATCCCCTATCTCAAGTCCGCGCATCAAATTCAGCCCCCCTCATTAGTCACCTTGCACCACCACGCTAATCAGCCGGTTGTGAGCGGCACGCCGGTGTTCAAACAGAAAGATGCCCTGCCAAGTCCCGAGTGTCATTCTTCCTCGGATCACGGGAATCACCTCGCTGGTGCGAGTCAGAGCCATTCTGATATGGGACGGCATATCATCAGAACCTTCATAGGTGTGCACAAAATAAGGCGTATCCTCTGGAACCAGATGATCAAAAAATGCCTCCAAGTCTGTTCGCGCCGTCGGATCTGCATTTTCCATAATCACCAAGCTGGCACTCGTATGCTGCACAAATACGGTGACGGTGCCCGTCTCCAGCCCAGCTCCTGCCACGGCGTGGGCCACCTGGTCAGTGATCTCGTAGGTCCCCTTCCCCTGAGTTCGTATGGAAAACTCCTCTGAGTAGGCACTCACGATTCTAATCGATTACGATATCCTCGGCCATCCAGTCGGCAATGGGGAACTTCATATCAAGATCCTTCAGCGTATCGACGATGATGCGAGCAACGACAAGGTTCCGATACCATTTCCGATCTGCTGGCACGATATACCATGGCGCACAATCAGTTGATGTCTTTTCTATGAGATCCTCGTAAACCCCTTGGAAATCATCCCATCGTGCTCGGTCTTTCAAGTCATCTGGATTAAACTTCCAATGCTTCACCACATTATCTAAACGCGACTTCAACCGTTCTTTCTGTTCATCTTTAGAGATATGCAGGAAAATCTTAACGATCGTTGTGCCCTCGTCAGCTAACATTCGCTCAAAGTCGACAATATGCTGGTAGCGAGGCTCCCAAACCGACTTCGGAAAAATATTTTTCACTCTTACGGCGAGGATATCTTCATAGTGGCTGCGGTTAAATACAACAATCTGACCGTTACGTGGCACCTTTGCATGAACACGCCATAAGAAGTCTCGTGCCAACTCATCCTCAGATGGCTTTTTGAAAGGCTCCACATGAATGCCCTGTGGATCCACATCAGAAAAAACACTTTTCACTGTGCCATCCTTGCCACCTGTGTCCATCGCTTGGATGACCACTAGTAAGCGGTGCTTGTTTTCAGCGTAGAGGTGATTTTGCTGGATCTTGAGATCCTCCCTGAGCTGCTTTAAAAAGGGCGCGTGCTCATCTTTATCGCCATCGAAGAGCGATTTGTCATCCGTATCACGCTCAGCGAGATTTAATTTTTGACCCTGCTTGACCAAATACTTCTCTAGCGCTCCTTTAACTGGCATAAGCCCAGTATCACCGAGCCTGCTACAACATGGCAAGGGATAAAGTACTAGATTTGTGTGCCAGTATTGCCAGCCTCCTCACGGAATCCAGCCAACAGCTGCCTAAAAGTTTCACCTGGCGCACCATTACCTATAGGACGGTCATCTACCTTAACGACGGGAATCACTTCAGCAGCCGTTCCAGTCAGGAAAACTTCGTCCGCGGTATAGACATCGTAACGCGTAATCGTATCTTCGATAAGCTCAATATCAAAGCGCTCACAAAGATCAAAGATCACCCCTCTGGTAATCCCATCAAGGGCTCCATCAGTAATCTTTGGAGTAACAATGACACCTTTTTTGACAATGAAAATGGTATCACCTGTGCACTCGGCAACGGTTCCTGCGTCATTGAGCATAATACCTTCCATCACACCTGCCTTAATACATTCGACCTTCGCCATAATGTTGTTGAGGTAGTTCAATGACTTCACCTGCGGGCTTAAGGTTGCGTGACTTGGGCGACGGGTAGAGCAGGTAATCAACTCCAGACCTTTTTCGTAATACTCTTCGGGATAGAGTTGAATTGAAGCTGCAATACAGAACATCGAAGGCCTTGCGCATAGGTAAGGATTGAGACCTAGACCACCGCTACCGCGAGTTACCACCAAACGGATATAAGCATCCGTCAAACCATTGGCACGGATCGTATCACAGACAATGTCACACACCTCCTGCTCGGTCCACGGCATATCGAGCAGGATAGCACGGGCAGACAAAAACAAGCGCTCAATATGCTCCACCAGACGAAAAACACGTCCGTTGTAGCAACGAATGCCTTCAAAAATACCATCACCATAGAGCAGGCCGTGATCGAACACCGAAATTTTAGCTTCAGATTCATCCAATAGTTGGCCGTCCAACCAGATTTTTTTTGAGTCACTCATGCGGAGTTAGTATTTAATGGTTTGCAAGTTATCGATGCGCGCAGCGGTTTAAAGCATGAATTGAGCATCATGAAAACGCAATTTTTCAGGCGATGACAGCATCTTCTGAGATCACCCCGTCTTTGATGACTAATTTCCGATCTCCATTTTGCGCTAAAGCCTCATCATGAGTAACCACTACCAGCGTGGCACCATCTTCAGCGGACAAAGCCAAAAGCATCTCCATCACCTGCGCACCATTGCGGGAGTCTAGATTCCCTGTCGGCTCGTCGGCAAAAATAACCTGAGGAGAATTAACCAAGGCTCGAGCAATGGCAACGCGCTGCTGCTCACCACCACTCAGCTCGGCTGGCAAATGATCGATTCGATTGCCTAGGCCCACACGCTCCAGTGACTCTCTTGCCTTATCCACCGAGTCTTTACCGCTGATCATGGCTGGCACCATCACATTTTCTAATGCCGTCAACTCGGGCATCAGATAATAGTTTTGAAAAATATAGGACATCCACTTGTTTCGCACCCGAGCCTGCTGTCTGCGAGACAGTGCATAGAGATTTTGCCCATCAACCCATACCTTGCCCTGTTCAGGCTGCTCAAGCCCAGCGAGAATATACATCAGTGTTGTCTTACCAGCTCCACTCGGTCCACAGAGAAACACTTTTTCACCTCGTTGAATCTGCAAATCAATCCCATGCAACACCTCGATGCGCTTTTTACCCACCGAGTATCCACGGTGCAAGTTTTCCGCTTTGATCCATGCGAGATTGGCGCTCTGAGCCATCGAATTGTCCATGCACATAAATAGTCTATCTTCCTGCGGATACGAATATTTTTCTCAGTTATTATTGGAATCATATAGCGTCTCAGTTATGTCCTGAGACATGCATGCTATTACTTTCAATTCCATCTACATGGAGCGTGTCTGGGGTGGACGTGAACTAGAGAAGATCTTTACAAGAGCACTTCCAGCCGCCGACCTCCCTTATGGAGAAGCATGGGAGATGAGCGATCGGCCAGCTGAACAATCCATTGTCAACCACGGGCCACTTAAGGGCACCTCATTAAATGAACTCTGGCAAAACAGACGCGAGGAAATTTTCGGTTCCGGATTTGAAGACTCTCCCCGCTTCCCGCTGCTAATCAAAATATTGGATGCTCGTGACAAGCTCTCCATTCAAGTCCACCCGCCCGCGGAAATTGCCTCAGAGCTCGGCGGAGAACCCAAAACAGAAATGTGGTATATTGCCGACGCGACCCCAGATGCCAAACTCTACGTGGGAATGAAGGCCGGCATTACCAAAACCGACTTTCAAGATGCCATCGAGAAGGGCAGTGTTGATCAGCTTGTTCATAGCATTACGCCCAAGCGTGGTGATTCAATCTTCATTCCTTCGGGACGCCTCCATGCCATTGGTGCGGGCATCGTCATCTACGAAATCCAACAAAACTCGGATACCACATACCGTGTGTTTGACTGGAATCGGATGGGACTCGATGGCGTGCCGCGTGATCTCCATGTCGAGCAATCGATACGTTGCATTGACTTTTCCGATGTCGAACCAACGATGGATCAGCCTAATGGCAACACGCTGGCTAGCTGCCCCTACTTTCATGTTGATCGCTTGAATCTCGCTGCAGGCAGCATGCTTGGCAACCCCGATCAAGAACGCTTCTCTATCATCACCGTTGTCAGCGGCAAGCTCGCGTCCAGCGACGGCAGAACTCACAAAGAAGGCGACATGTTACTACTTCCCAGAGCAAGCCAAGCCCTGCGTGTAACTGCTGATTCAAGCATCCTCCAAACAACGATCCCGCGGTAACCATAGCCGCCCAATAACAACAAACACAGGCGAAGCTCTACACTTCGCCAAGCAGCACGTTTTTCTTGTGAATAAAAAGTCATTGCCAATCCAAGGGATTTCATTCATATTGCCTGCGTCTGGACGATTTGGCAGACGGTTCTCCTCCGAAATTTTTTCGGTAAAGAACTTCTATTTTTCGCCAATTCCCGTCACTCAAGATATCACCTCTCAGGGATAGCGATTTTGCACGCCCCAGCAGCTAGTGAGATCACACAATATCGGCGTAGCCTATTGTCCAATGACAGCCTCTCGTGCTAACAGCACAACATATACAATTTTTTTCATTCGTTGTTTCTCACTCTGATCACAGCTGCTGCTTCATCGCTGCCGGCTCAAACAGGACTTGATGCAACCCAGAGTATTTTCACGAATCATCTCTACGAATCATCACTACCAACCACCTCTTCGAACTATCTCTTTTTATACTATTCATTTCTTGAAGTATTTATCTGCTGAATTATGAGCGACCAAGCCCAACAGGACCCAAGTCCCAAGACCCCCTCGCCTAACGAGAACTCCAAATCTCAAGGCCGCAATGACGACAACTCCCACGAGAACTCCGGCGAAAAACCACGTATGGGGCGCGTCAAGGGCCTCGGACCTGTCAGGAAAGGCTCCAGCAACAAACCAAATCGTGAGACAGATAGTGACTCAGATAGCAATCAAGGCGAGAAGCCCCGCTCCTCCAACAAAAGGAGAAACAATAATAACCGGAACCGGGGTAATAACAAAAATAGGCGCGATCGCCGAGACAACCCCCGAGATACCCCCCGCGACAATTCTAAACGCGAACGCAAGCCGATTGTCCTAACGGGAGATCCCGTTGATGTGAATGGCATGCTTGAGCTGGCCCCCAAAGGCTTTGGTTTTCTGCGAGTGCCCGGGAAAAATTTCACCCAATGTAAGGAGGACGTATTTGTGCCGCCAGACTTTATTCGCAAACACGGTCTGCGCGCAGGTGTCTGGATACACGGCAGCTGCCAAGACGGCCCCCGAGGCCCACAACTCACTGAAATCAAATCGATTAATGACCTTACTCCTGAGGAGGCATTCAAACTGCCCCACTTCGAAGAGCTCAAGGCCATCAATCCCAACCGCCGGATTGCCTTTGAAACCACGCCTGAGCGTTTCACCACACGCGTGCTTGATATTATTGCCCCCGTTGGCCGCGGCCAGCGAGGACTTATCGTATCTCCACCTCGATCGGGTAAAACAACCCTCCTTTTGCACATGGCTGAAGCCATTAAGGAAAAGTACGACGAGTCCATCCACTTGATCATTTTGCTGGTCGACGAACGTCCGGAAGAAGTCACCGAATTTCGCCGCTGCCTGCCGGGTGCCGAAATCTACGCCAGCTCTAATGATGACGGAGCACGTAGCCATTGCCGCATCTCTGAATTGTGCATAGAGCGTTGTAAACGCCTTGTCGAGGGAGGCAAAGACGTCCTCGTCCTCATGGACTCCATCACCCGTCTAGCTCGCGCATACAATGGCTCTATGGGCGGAGCTAGTAAAGGCCGCGGCTACCAGTCTGGCGGCATCGTCGCGGGAGCACTTGAAATGCCACGCCGTCTGTTCGCAGCAGCTCGTAATACCCGCACTGCCGGCTCACTCACAGTATTGGCCACCGCTCTCATTCAAACCAACTCACGCGCTGACGAAGCTATTTTCCAAGAATTCAAGGGAACTGGCAATATGGAACTCGTCCTAGACCGCCGCATTGCCGAGCAATACATTTACCCGGCTGTTGATATTTTCAAATCAGGCACACGCCGTGAGGAACTCATCATGGCAGAACATCTTCTCTACAAAATCAATCTCATCCGCAGAGGTCTGTCAGGCCACCGCCCTGAAGAAGCGATGG
>Ga0213861_10001689_pt1 | contig 19361 bp, 22 predicted proteins | sample PICome_4_FD_160110 | JGI IMG/M metagenome (GOLD analysis project Ga0213861, IMG submission 160110) | Coastal seawater microbial communities near Pivers Island, North Carolina, United States - PICO131 | ecosystem: Environmental > Aquatic > Marine > Coastal | place: USA: North Carolina... | reverse complement strand
TAACTTTATTGGGGGCAGGACTTGTTATTATTAGCTCATTAATTATTTTCATTAGAGAGAATAAATTAAAAAAACAAATTGTAGTTCCAAGAACATGAGTAAAGCTCCAAAATACTGGGCTAAAGCAAAAAAAACTTTATCTAAGAAAGATAAAGTAATGAAAAAACTTATTAATAATTATAAGGATGGTAGCCTTGTAACACGCAATGATATTTTTTTCTCTCTTTGCAAAAGTATTATTGGCCAGCAAATAAGTGTTGCTGCAGCCAATTCAGTATTTTTAAAGTTTAAAAAAAAATGTAAAAATAAAATAAATGCAAGAACAGTCAACAAACTAACGTTTAGCAGTTTAAAAAGTTGCGGCTTAAGTCGGCAAAAAGTAAAAGGAATTCAAGACTTGGCTAAAAAAACTCTTAATAAAAGTTTTAAACCAAATTTAATTAAAAAAATGACTGATGAAGAAGCTATAGAGTATTTATCAGAATTAAAACAAATAGGAAGATGGTCTGCAGAGATGATTTTACTCTTTACTTTCAATAGATCAAATATATGGCCCCTTCAAGACATAGGATTGCTAAGGGCTATTTCAAATAATTATAAAAAAAAATATTTTCCTCCTAAAAAATTTGTAGATCAACTCTATAAGAAATTTACCCCTTATTGCTCTGTAGCAACTTGGTATTTGTGGAGATCAATAGATAATGAACCTATACAATATTAAGCGCCTTCTATCGTTTGATGATGGCGCTCAGCATGACCTTTTAAAATATCATGAGCTTCTTGATATTCTTGTGAATTATAAAATGAGTTTGCCTTATCATAAGATGAAAATTCTATGACCACAGTTCTTGGGGATTTTTCACCTTCATTAGTTGTTGTCTTACCCCCTCTAATTACAAATCTTCCCTCATATTTTTCAACTACTGCTTTGGCTTTAACAGCATATTCTTTCAATTTTTCTTCATTGCTTATACTTTTATAAACACAAACAACGTAACCTTTCATTTACAACTCCTTAAAAATAAACTAATTTTTTTCATGGCAGATAAACTTATTATTGATTGGAAGCAGTATAATCTAATCGTAGAAAAATTGGCAGTTCAAATTTATAAGAGCGGCTTTAAACCCGACATGTTAATTGGGATTATGCGTGGTGGAGCTCCAATCATTGATGTTTTGAGTAGGGTTTTTAAACTTAAATGCGCATACTTAGCAGTAGAGTCTTATTCAGGGGAAGGAACTGAAGATCAGCAAGGAGAGCTTGTATTTTCAAGAGAAATGAGTTCAACAGTTCAAGAGATGAAGGGAAACCTTCTTTTATGTGATGATTTATCTGATACAGGAGTAACACTTAATAAAAGCATAGATTGGTTAAGAAAGTATCCGCCCTTACAAGGAAATATTAAAGATATAAAAACAGCAGTGCTTTGGAAGAAAAAAGACTCAACGTTTGAACCTGATTATTGTGCACAAAAACTTAATAGTAATCCGTGGATCGTGCAGCCTTTTGAGAATTATGAAGAGGTGAGAGTTGAAGATTTAGTCAAAAAACATCAGGAGAGTTAAAGGGCCAGCTTTAACCGGCCCTAAAATTTTTAAGCTACGTAAAAACTTAAAACACTTAATGCTGCGATTACCCAAATTGCTGGAGAAGTTTTTGAAAACTGACCAGTAAAAAGTTTAATTAAAGCATACGCGATAAATGCTAAAGCGATACCGTTGCTAATACTGTATGTCATCGGCATAACAATCATAGCAAGAACAGCAGGACCAGACTCCCCTATATCATTCCATTCAATATCCGTAATATTTCTTACGAATAAAATAGCAACGTATAGTAAAGCAGCTCCATCTATTTCTTTAGGTAGACTTGTTGCTAAAGGTGCAAAAAATAAGCAAGCCAAGAACAAGACACCAATAACTAAAGAAGTCATTCCAGTTCTTCCACCAGCTTTAACACCTGAACCTGACTCTACATAACTTGTGACTGTTGTTGTTCCCATCATAGCTCCAGCAACTGTCCCAACACTGTCAGAAAGCATAGCTTTATCTATATCTTGCACTTTACCTTTTTTATCTACTTTACCAGCGACATTAGCTACAGAAGTTAATGTTCCAGCTGTATCAAAAAAATCTATAAACAATAAAGTAAAGACAACAGAAGCCATACCTGCAGTAAGAGCAGCTTTAAGATCAAACTCAAACAAGTATGTCATCGGAGGAATTGATCCAACTACACCATTAAATTTAGCTAAGCCAGTAGCCCACGCAATAATACTAAAAAGTAAAATTCCAATGATGATATTCCCTCTTATTTTCATTTTTTCTAAAACAACCATGAAAACAAAAGCTAAGCATGCTAAAATTACTAAAGGATTTTTAATATCTCCGATAGTAACAAGTGTAACTGGGTGATCTCCTACTACACCCATTATTTCTAAACCAATAATAGCTAAAAATAATCCTATACCTGCTCCAATACCCAGCTTAAGACTTCGAGGTATCGAATTAATTAACCAAGCTCTTATAGGCGTTAATGAAATAGCTAAAAAGATTATTCCAGCTACAAGTACAGCACCTAATGCTGCTTGTGGAGTGTAACCCATTCCCGCTACCACACCGTAAGCGACAAAGGCATTAATTCCCATGCCAGGTGCTAAACCGATTGGCCAAGTTTTACCGTGGAATGCCATTATAAAACAGGCCACAGCCGTTGCTAAGATTGTTGCAGTGAATACTGCTCCAAAATCAAAAAAACCTTTATCTGTTCCAGCGAATTCACCAGAGAGAATAAAGGGATTCAAAAACATTATGTAAGCCATTGTAAGAAAAGTCGTTACACCAGCAATTACTTCAGTTTTAAAATTTGTTTTGTGTTTTCTATACTCAAAATATTTGTTTAACATTATGAATCCTCCCGTTATGGGTGAATAACCCATATCGAATTAGAAATCCCATTAAACTTATCATTTTACACATTTTACAACCTATGCTTAATATTTCTGTTTATAAGTTTTGGGTGTAAAATGAATTAAAGTTTATGAAAAGTTTAAAAATCTTGTTTTTTATAATTTTGGTTTCCCCAGTGTTGAATGCTTGCCAGACAGTCACCATAAAAATAGACAAAACAACCGAACAAGAAAAAAAAGAATTAAGTCAATGGTTAAATAAACCAGAAGCAGAACTCAAAAGTTTTTATGGTCAGCCTGATAAAGTTGAGTTTTTGAAGACTAGAAATAGGAATTACATCTACATTACAGAGAAATATAAAATTAAATGTGAAAGAAAATTTGAGATAAACCCAAAAAATATGGTAGTAGGCTTTAGCAGTAAGAACTGTTTTTAAGCATGGATATTAAAAATAAAGCTCAATTTATTGAGTACTTCTCAAAAGGAATTAAAGATATAGATCAATTAAAAATTGGAGTAGAGCATGAAAGATTTTTATTTGAAGGTCAAAATAGAAAAAGAATTTCTTATCCAACGTTAAAAAAATTATTTGAAAATTTAAAAAGTGATGGTTGGAAACCTCTATTAGAAAAAGAAAATATGATTGGCATGCAAAGAGGTAATCAACAAATTACTACCGAACCAGGACTTCAATGTGAATTGTCAGGTGCTCCATTAGAAAATATTCATCAAGTCTGCAGCGAAAGTTCAAAATTTTTAAAAGAAATAGAAGCTGCAAGTAAGGGTCTTGATATAAATACGGTTTCTATCGGGTTTGATCCTTTTAATAATTTAAGTGAAGTACCTCAAAATCCAAAAACAAGATACAAAATTATGACAAAGGAAATGCCCAAAGGAGGAAAACAAAGTTTAGATATGATGTACCGTACATGTGGAATCCAAATAAATTATGATTACACTTCAGAAAGCAATTTTGAAAAAATATTTAGATTAGGAAATTATTTAACTCCACTTACTATAGCTTTATATTCAAACTCACCTTTCGAGTCAGGAAAACCAACAAGATATTATTCTTATAGAAATAAAGTTTGGCAAAATACGGCTAGAGGAGGAATAATGCCGATTGCTTTTGAAAAAATGACATTCGAAAAATATTTTGATCATATAATTGAATACCCAATTCTTTTTGCTATAAGAAATAATTATGTAGAACCTAATGGTCAATCTTTTAAAGATTTTATTTTAGGAAATTTTTCCAATCTTAAAGATGAAGCAAATTTAAAAGATTTTGAAACACATCTTGCAACAATCTTTACAGAAGTAAGATTAAAACAATATATTGAAGTCCGATCTCTTGATGCATGTGACTGGCAATGTTTATGTGATGGTCCAGCATTTTTTACTGGTTTATTTTATAATGCACTTGATGAAGCTTTTGAAATTATAATGAAATGGAAAAAAGAAAACGTTATGAATGCTTATTTAGAATCTCCTCAAAAAGGTCTTGAGACAGAGCTAGAAGGAAAGAAATTACATGAATGGGGTGCTATATTTTTAAAGTTAGCTAAACAGGGCTTAATAAATAGAAAAAAAATAAATTCTAAAGGTAATGATGAAACAGTATATTTAAAACATGTTCAAAATGTTGTTGCGAATAAGAAAAATAGAGCTCAGTTATTACTTGAGCAATATAACAAAACTAAAAATTTAGATTTTTTTAAAAATGAAAAAGAAAATTTTAGCTATTCAGGGTTCTAGCTTAAAAAGAATTAATATTAAAACCGATACCTCTTTTTTTCTAGGTTTAGAAGCTCAAAGAAGAAATTACGATATTTATTATTATGAACCAAAAGACTTAAGTTTTAAAGATGGAAAAGCAATTGCCCGATGTAGCATACTGAAGCTTCAAGATAATTTAAAAAATCCAATAAAAATTCTCAATAAAAGCGTCTTGAATTTGGTTAAAGCAAAAGTGTTGTTAATTAGAAATGAGCCTCCATTTAATCAACAATATATAAACACAACATTTATCTTAGAAAATATCGCTAAAAAATTGAAAATTATTAATAACCCGAAAGCTTTAAGAGAGGTTCCAGAAAAACTTTTTTCACTTAGATTGATTAAATTTATGCCTCCAACCTTGATAAGCGAAGACTTAGATGAAATAAAAAAATTTTTTAATAAAAATAAAAAAGTAGTTATCAAACCTATTGAAAGTTATGGTGGTAATGATGTTAAGTTATTAAATAAATTTCATAAAGAAAAAATCTTAAAGTATATTAAAAAGTATAGTCATTTGATGTTTCAAAAGTTTATTCCACAAATATCAAAAGGAGATAAACGAATATTTATTATTAATGGTAAAGTTAAAGGTAGTATTTCAAGGGTACCAAAATTAGGAAGCATTTTATCTAATATGAGCAAAGGTGCTAAAGCAAAAGAAATTAAGATTACCCCCCACGAATTAAAAATTAGTAAATTTGTTGCAAGTGAACTTAAAAAATCAAACATCTATTTTGCAGGTATTGATTTTATTAATGGTAAATTAATTGGTGATATTAATGTAACTAGTCCTACAGGCTTAAAAACTTATTACGATTTAACAGGAATAAATCTAGCAGAGTATTTTTTTGATAATATTTGAGAGGATTTAATTTAAAATTTTTGCTGTTTTTAAAATAAATGAATATTCTTCTGCTAGTTCTGTAATAGCATTATCTCTACCACTCATACCACCATGACCTGCTGCCTCCATTTTACATTTCAGTAATTGAGTGTTGCTGTCTGTTTTGATTTCTCTGAGTTTAGCAATATATTTTACAGGTTCCGAATAAAGAACACGATTATCAAACAAAGAAGTAGTAATAAGCATTGGAGGATAATCTTTCTTTTCAATATTATTATATGGTGCGTAGGAAAGAATATATTCAAAGTAATCTTTATTCTTTATAGGGTTTCCCCACAATTCCCATTCAGCAGGTGTTAAGGGTAATTTTTCGTTAAGCATAGTTGTCATCGTGTCAACAAATGGAACAAGAAGTAACATAGAAAAAAATAAATCTGGAGCCATATTTGCAACGGCGCCACCAGTAAGACCTCCGGCCGAACCACCATAAAAACAAATACCACCTTTGCTAGTATAACGTTGTTCAATTAAATGATTTGCACAAGCGATGTAATCTAAGAAAGTATTTTTTTTTAATTTTTTTTTACCTTCTTCATGCCATACATCACCAAGATCACCACCACCTCGAATATGGGCAATTGCAAAGGTGATTCCCCGATCAACCAAACAAAATCTTGAAGCACTAAAAGAAGGAGAAACACTATGTTTGTAAGCTCCGTAAGCATAAAGTAAAACTTTAGATTTTCCATCTTGTTTAGAGTTTTTTAATCTTACTAAACTGATGGGTATCATTCTCCCATCGTGAGATTTTGCTTTTATACGTTCGACAACATATTTATCCGGATCATGTCCTGATGGAATTTCAGTTTCTTTTACTAATTTTTTTTCTTTAGTGATAATGTCATATTCATAAATTTTGCCTGGAGTAGCCATGCTTTCCCAGCCCACTCTGATTTTTGTAGTATTTGTATTTTTTTGCATTAAAGAAGCTCCGGGAACACCAATAGCTTCATCTGAAATTTTTATTTCTTCTTCATGGTTTGTTTTAATATTTCTTACATATAATTTAGGAATAGCGTCAGATTTTTCACCTCTTAAAATATATTCATCTAGAAAATCAAGACCACCAATAACTGTTTCTTTTTTAGCAGGTATAAAAATTTCTAATTTATCAATCTGGTCAACCTTACACTTTAAAATCTTATAATCTCTAGCATCTTCATTCGTGTGAACATAAAAAAATCCTTTCCAGGAATCGATAGAGTATCGAACATCTTTTACTCTCTTTTGAAATAAAACTGGTTTTATTTCGTTCGTATTGGAGGGAAAGAAATGTTCTTCGGTTGTAATATGATCAGACGTTGAAATGACAAAGAAATTTTCATCTGAAGAAAGGCTAATAGAGCATGTAAATGTTTCATCTTTTTCTTCGAATATTAGTTTATCTTCTTTAACTGTCGTGCCTAAAATGTGTTTGAAGATTTGTCTAGGCCTGTGGAACTTATCCAGTTTTGAATAAAAAAAACTTTTACTGTCTAGTGACCAAGTGATTCCACCGCTAGTATTTTCAATAATATCTTTTTCATTTTTATTGGCGTCTAAATCTCTAAGGTAAATTGTATAATACTCCGAACCTTTGAGATCTAAAGAGTAAGCCATGTACCTATCACAGTGAGATATGCTTACCGATCCGATACCAAAATATTCTGATCCATAATTTTTTTTTTCTACATCTCCATCAAAGTATATTTCTTCCGGTTTTGAACCATCAATTAATTGTCTAATTTTTTTACCATAATTTCCTTTTGCCTCAGTTTTAGCCCAATAATAATATTTCTTGTCTTTAAACTTTAAGGAAGTGTCATCAAGTTTGATTTTAGATTTAATTTCTGTAAATAAACTTTTTTGCAGAAGTTTTGTATCATTAAAATATTCATCAGTGATTTTGTTATTAGCATTAATATAGTCTTTTACCTCTGGATTTAATTTATTTGCATCTTTTAAAACTTCAAGAATATCAGGCTGGTCTACCCAGGCATACTCATCTTTTACGATAATATTGTGATACTTTTTCTCACTCTTTATTTTTTTTAGATTTGGTATATTCATAGTAGGAAATTATATGAATTTGTTTTTATTAGGAATATGCATCTTTGTCATTGTTTATTTATTTTTAAACTGGTTTGCACGTACTAGTTCTAAAAAGATCGTAACGCACATAAAAAAATTCACAGTTTATCTTTCGTTAATATTGGCAACAATACTCACTATAGGTGGCAAGTATATTTTTTCTTTGCCTTTTTTGTTCGTTATTTTAAGTGGTTTAAAAATTAAAGGTTTAACAGCCCTTCAAGTTCTTCAATTATGGAGACTAATCCAATACTTAAAAAATTCTGGTAGATTCTCACAAGGAAATTTCGGACAGGCCCAAGGTTCATCTAATATTTCTATTGATGAAGCTTATAAACTATTAGGTTTAAAAAAAGGATGTTCCCAAGAAGAAGTTTTGAAGGCGGTTAACCAGCTTCAGAAAAAAATACATCCTGACATGAATAGGGATATAAAAACAGAAAGATTAAGCCAATTGGTTAATGAGGCTAAAGAGAAAATTTTAAAATCTGATTTTGCTTAATTTATTAATTTAATAGATTTATCAAAAACTTTTTCAAAAGATATTTTTTCAGCCCCTAAAGTATCATGAGTAGTAGTTTCTTCAGTTTCTCCTTCAGGAATAATAACATGTATATTGTTAGAGTATTTACCATAAGCTTGAACAGGGCTATCCATGAATAGAGCGATACATTTAATGCCCAATGCGGATGCAATGTGCAGCCAGCCAGTGTCATTTCCAATATAAAGATCACAGTTTTTAATTATAGGAAGCGTTTCGTTAATTTTTAAATCTTTAAAAGAAATACAATTTTTACCTATTTTAGAATTTAAAACTTCCTGAATTAAATCTTGATCATTAAGACCTGCCGCTAGATAAAATTTTGATGGTTTTTTTTCATTAATTTGAACACATAATTTAATAAAGTTTTTAATATGCCATCGCTTTGTAGGGCCACTAGCAGAAATACCTAGACATATATGCTTTGTATTTTTAGATAATTTGTTTTTAACCATCATGTTTTTTTCATTATTTATCTGAAGTTCAGGTTGTGTAGACACTATGTTGCTTAATTCATTTTCAGTGAATATTTTAGCCGACGTTACAATATTGTCTTTTTTTCTAAATAAAGGATATTGAGAAATACTTTTTATTCCTGCTAATTTTGAAATTAATAAATATCTTAAAGATCCATTATAAATAAAAACTTTATCAAATTGACGTTGTTTTAGCTCTTTACTCAATTTTAAAAAACCAGATAAACCATCGTGGCTTCCTTTATTGTTTTTAGATCTATCTAAAATAATTATTTCATCAATATGTTTGTCATCCACGAGTAAGTGTTTTGCGCGAGAATTATCCTTTACTAAAATTGATACAGGAGTTTGATATTTTTTAGAAATAGCATGAATATATGGCAAATAAATAACCATATCTCCCATCCCTATTTTTGGTTGTATTACTAAAACTTTCATTTTTATTTTTATTAATATAACTTAGACAAAATAAATTAGGTAAGATTATGATTAAAAAAGGAGTATATGCTGCGGGTTTAAGCGTTATTAATACTAACGCTACATTAAATGTGGAGGCAACAATATCTCATGCTAGCGATGCTATAAAAAATGGTTTACATGGAGTTTTCTTTTTTGGTTCAACAGGGCAAAGTCAACTTATATCAACATCTGAAAAAAAAGAACTCATAGCCAAGATAGCTAGTCACAAACTAAGAAAACAATTTTTTATAGGAACAGGAAGCAACTCACTAAATGAAAATATTGATTTAGCAAGATATGCTATGGAATATAATTTTAAAGAATTTCTTATAATGCCACCAGCTTACTATAAAGGAAATACTGACGAAGGTGTTTTTGATTTTTACTCAAAATTAATTAAAGCATTACCAAAAATAAAAATAATTTTATATAATTTTGAAAAATTAAGTGGATATAAATTTTCAGCAGAGGCTGTTACTAAACTTGTAAAAAATTTTCCTAACAATATTATTGGATGTAAAGATTCCTCATACAATCTATTTGAAAACTTGAAATTACCTAATTTTTTAATGTTTCCAGGATCTGAAGCAAAACTTTTAAAAGGATTAGAACTTGGTTGTTCTGGCTGCATCTCAGCAGTAACAAATGTAACTCATTCTTTAGCAAGAAAAGTTTTTGATGATTTTGAAACTAAAAAAACTCAAATAAAAAATGATCAATTAATTAACGTTAGGGAAACATTTGATCAATATAATCTAATATCAGCTTTACATAGTTTTCTGGCCACTAGAGATAAAAAGTTTAAAAATGTTTTACCACCTTTAATTTTATTAACGGAGGAAAAACAAAAAGAGCTGATCGATAAATTGAATACTCTTAACTTTACTTTTGAAAAAAACTTAGCAGCTTAATTTATGATTTTAGCAAGAATATTTACAAAAATTTATAAAAAAAGTGGAATTATTTTAATAGACTCAAAAGGACAAAAATATATTTGTGGCAATCCAAGAAAAGATAAACCGATTACAATTAATCTTTTAAAAGAAAATCTTAAATGGAAACTTTTAGTTAATCCAGAACTTGAATTTCCAGAAGCTTATATGAGAGGTGAGATTATAATTGAAAATGCATCTCTAAAAGAGTTTTTAATGGATTTAATAGAGAATCTTGGAAGAGAAGAAGTTTCTACTGCTAGTGCAATAACAAAAAAAATTTATCAAATTTATAGATATCTAACTAATTTTAACTTTCCTGGAAAATCTAAAAAAAATATAGAACACCACTATGATATTGGAGGCGATAGAGGAGAAAAACTTTACGATATCTTTTTAGATACAAAACACCGACTTTATTCTTGTGCTTATTGGAAAGAAAATACAAAAACACTTGAAGAAGCACAACAAAATAAAATTGACCATATTGTAAAAAAACTAGACATCCAAGAAGGTCAAAAAATTTTAGAAGTTGGTTGTGGATGGGGAGGAATGGCTTTCGAAATTGCTAAACAAAAAAAATGTGAAGTAACTGGAATTTCCTTAAGCAAAAATCAAATTAAATATTGTCAGGAAAAAGCAAAAGAACTTGGTCTAGATAATCAGGTAAAATTCGAGCTTGTTGATTATAGAGAAGCAAAAGGACATTACGATAGAATTTATTCTGTAGGAATGTTTGAACATGTGGGTAAAAAATTTTACAAAATTTTTTTTAAAACAATGAATAAGCTTTTAAAAGATGATGGACTATTTTTATTACATACAATAGGTGTAGTTGACAGCCCATCACCGCCAAACAAATTTATTAATAAATATATTTTTCCAGGAGGAACATGCCCTTCTTTTAGTCAAATCATATCCCCAATAGAAAAAACAGGACTAATAGTGTCTGATACTGAGACGCTTATTAGGCACTACGATAAAACTTTAGAAAGTTGGCTGGAAAGATTCTTAGATAAAAAGAGAGAGGTTAAAGATTTATTTGATGAAAAATTTGTTAAAATGTGGGAATTTTATATGGCAAGTTGTGCTGCAGCTTTTAGATATAGAGACTTAGTTGTTTTTCAATTACAAATTGTGAAGAACTTTCAATCAGCTCATAGAACACGGGATTATATCTATAAAACCTGATATTTAAAAAAGAATCAGGTATGAAAAAAAAGAAAAAAAATTCTTTAAAAAAGAAAAACCAAAAATTTCAAAAACGTTCTGTTAAAACATTAAAAAATAAGAGAAAAAAGCTAGTCAATAAAAAACCTAGGTCCAAAAAAAAACAAAAAAAAATAATAAAAAAAACTAAACGCAAGTTTAGAAATAAAATAAAAAAACCAAAAATAAAAACTAAAAAATCAAATCAAAGAACAAGAGCTATTGTTTCAGGTTTTTTAAAGTTAAATGATAAACTTAAATCTTTAGTAAGATTTAATTTTAATCTTGATCAATCTTTACAAAATTTTTTTAATGGCATTTCAAACAAAGTTTCATTAATTAAGAAAGTAATAATAGAAGAGAGAGAAAAACAAAAACTACTTAAAATAAAGCAAATGGAAAACGAAAAAAAAGAAGCCCAAAGAAAATTCATTCTTGAAGGTGAGATCGCTTTACAAGCAAAAAAAACTGAACTCAAAGAAGAACAAAAGTTAGAAAAAGAGAGAAAATTAGAGTTACAAAAATTTATAAGACTGGAACAAGCTGAGTTACGAAAAGAAAGAGCAGAAAAGCAAAGAAATTTTTTAGAACAAATTAAACTAGAGAAAAAAATAGATCAGTTTAGGAAAAGAGAAGCATTAGAGATTAAAAGTCTTGAAAAATACGTTCTAAGCCAACAAAGAGAATCTTACGAAGAAGTCCAGCAGCGTATTGATAAAATTAAAGAAAAATACAAATCACTTAGAGAACAAAAAATTAATGAAGCTATTAGAGAAAGAGTAGCGAGCCTTGGAATAACAGTTGAAGACACGGATGACAAAGCAACCTTACTTGAAAAAGAGAGAATTTATAATGAAGAACGTCAGAAAATTGAGTATGCGCTAGAGAGTTTTTACAGATCAGCACACAGTTTGTGTTTTCAATTAAATAAAAAATATATACCTAAATATTTAAGTATTATTAGATGTATTGATAAAAGATTTGAAACAGGAGAAATTTATATTAAATGGGACGATAGCATAGAAGAAGATTGGTTAATTTTAATCTACATTAAAAATAACTCTCCAGACGAAGGTATAATTATTGAAGATAAATCTAATCCAGAAAAAAATATGACTTATGAATTTCAATCTAATGAGATATTCAAAGCCTCAGATGTTATGGTAGATGCATTAACAAAATTATTAGATAATGAAAGAAATAAAAGAAAAGTTAATTAATTATTTCTTTTAATTTTTTTAATTCACCTATTTTAAAAATTATTGCATCATCTTTTGAATAACCAAAATTCTTGGCTGAGTCTTTGAATCTTTTTGGAGGTTCCATAATTGGTTCTAATGATAAAACAACCGTTCCCCAGTGCATTCCTACAACTTTTTTACTATTAAGATCTTTACCGATTTGTAACGCTTCTTCGGGATTTGTGTGATAAATAGATTTATCTTTTACTGGCATCATTGGATAGAAATTATAAGCACCAATATTTATAAAAGTAACATCAATAGGACCATATTTATTTCCTAGTTCTTTATAAATATTTCCGTACCCTGTGTCAGATGCAAATAGTATTTTTTTTCCTTTGTATTCAATTAAGAAGTTCCCCCAAAGTGTTTTATTTGTGTCCCACAAACTTCTTTTTGACCAATGTACAGCAGGTAATAGTGTTACTTTAATATCTTTATTAACTTGAATTTCATCATACCAGTCAAGTTCATTTACATCTTTAAATCTTTTAAAATATTTTGATAATTTTAATGGCAATAAAACTTTTGTATTTTTATGAGGGAAATTTCTAATAGCGCTAGCATCAAGATGGTCATAGTGGTTATGTGTAAGCAACAATAAATCAGTTTTTGGAACTTCATCTAATTTTATTGCAGGGTCCACATATCTTTTAGGTCCAAAAGTTAATGGACCAGTATTTTTTGAAAATACCGGATCTGTAATAATCGTAGTATCACCTAATTTAATAAGAAAAGTAGCATGGCCAATCCAAACAATATAGTCACTATCTTTGTTTTGATGAAGATCTTTAAGCACTTTATCTCGAGGCACAATGTGATCTTTCGGAAAATCAATTTTTATTTTTTTTCTCTCAGCATTAAAAATTTTGTATGACCATTTAACATTTGAGTCACGTTTTGGGGATCCCTCAGGGTTTCTGAAAGTACCGTCAGGTAAATGATGATAAGGTTTTTTTTCCATTGAATATAAATTTGTTACAAAAAAAACAGAGATAGAGAATAAAATTACATATTTAAACATTTAAATTTTATTTATTTTTCTCTATTTTTCTTATTAATTTTTTCACCATATTTCTTAATTTTTTCCCATTCACTTAAATTAACTTTATCCTCTGATTTTAAGCTGTCTTGTTTTTCTGCCCTGTGGGAAACAAGTAAAGGAAAGATTATTAGAGCTAACATGATGATAATGCAAGCAATAATAAGGGGTAAATTCATACCCCTTATTATCATAATTTAATTATTTTAAAATAATTATTTAGCTATCTAAACAATTAGAATGATTTATTCTTTTATCAAAATCCTGGATAGCATCTTTACTTACAAACCATACATATGAGCTTTCTTGAAGTTGATTTGCATCAGATACCGTACAACGCTTACCAAATTTCATGCTAGACATTTGTCCACCAGCACAATTCGTTAATAAAAATAATAAAGATATAATAGATAATGTTTTCATATGTTAAATTTAATAATGAAGTCTGTGCTTTGATTGGCATAAATTAGACAAAAAAAAGATTTTTTACTTTATTGAAATATAAGATCATTAAGCATATGTTTTTAATATGGCTAATTTTCACACTTACAAAACTAAAGTTTACTATGAAGACACTGATGCAGGAGGTATTGTTTATTATGCAAAATATTTACATTTTATAGAACGGGCTAGAACTGAAATGATTTATGACCGTTTAAAACTTAATCATAAAAACCTTAAAGATGACTTTAACGCCATTTTTGTTGTTCGAGAATGTAATGTTAAATACCATAAATCAGCCAATTTCGAAGATAATCTTGATGTTTGCACCCATATTTTTAAAAAGACACCAGTAAGACTAAATTTAATTCAAGAAGTTAAAAGAGAAAAAGAAATACTTGTTACAGCTCAGGTTGAGCTTGCTGTAGTAGACAGCAATGGGTCGATTAACAAACTCCCTAAAGATTTATTAGAAAAAATATAAAGTTGACCAACAACTGACAAATCTTCGCCTAATTTCATTATTATAAACATATTAAGTTTGCAAATTAAGCATTACTTAAACTTGGAAAATTAATTTAAAAAGGAATAATGAAATTAAAAACATCTAGACAAAATAAAATTAAAAAAAACAATAAAAAACATAAAAAAATTTCTCTTTTTGAGCTCCAAAACTCACCAAAAGCTTTGCTTTTTAGAGCTAGATCATAATCTTCCCTCCACAACAACACATGGCTTAATTTTTATTAAGCCATTGTTTTTATATCAATAATTGTTAAATTAATTTGTGAAACTCAATAAAAAAAAAAATAAAGTAGCAATAATAATGGGATCTCAGTCAGATCACCCCATAATGAAAGATTGTGAAAAAATTCTAAAAATTCTTAAAGTTAAATTTCAAGTTTTAATAGTTAGTGCTCACAGAACTCCAAAAAGAATGTTCGATTTTGCCGAGAAAGCAGAAAAAAATGGATTTGGCGTTATTGTAGCGGGCGCAGGTGGAGCAGCACATTTAGCAGGCATGGTGGCATCTTTAACAACACTGCCTGTTTTAGGTGTCCCAATGGAAACTAAAAAATTAAAAGGTTTAGATAGTTTACTTTCAATGGCTCAGATGCCTAAAGGTGTTCCAATAGGATGCCTTGCTATCGATGGAGCTTTTAATGCTGGAATACTTGCTGCATCAATTATTGGTAATTTTGATGAAAAAGTAAAATCTAATTTAGAAAAATGGAGACGTATACAAACACAATCCATAAAAAAAAGACCTAAATAGTTAATGTCGGACATCACTTTAGGCATCATAGGTTCAGGTCAATTAGGATCAATGCTCTGCCAAGCTGCAAAAAAGCTTAATGTAAAAACGGTAGTTATATCTGATGATGAACAAGGACCTGCACAAAATTATTGTGATCAATTTATATATTCTAAATATGATGATCAAAATAAGATAAAAGATTTTATAAAAAGTGTAGATGTTGTTACTTTTGAGTTTGAGAATATTCCTATAAATATATTAAAGATCATAGATAAAGAAAAAAAAGTCTATCCTAACCCCGATATCAATAAGATTATTCAAAATAGAAAATTAGAAAAATCCTTTGTGAACGATCTAGGTATTCAAACAACGGAATGGGCTTTCATAGAAAAATTAGAGGATGTTTCAAAAAATGAAAATTTGTTACCTGGAATTTTGAAAACAAATACACTTGGATATGATGGGCGTGGCCAATTTGTTTTGAATTCTTTGGATGATATAAAAAAAGAATGGTGTTTTACAGCTGACTATATTTTAGAAAAAAAAGTTGATTTAATGAAAGAGATTTCAGTTATTCTTACAAGATATCAAAATGGAGCTATGTCAATTTATGAGCCAATTGAGAATATGCACAAGGATCAAATTTTAAAACACTCTAAAATTCCTGCAGAAATAAATGATAAAATTTTTAAGGAAGCTTTAGACAATGCAAAAAAAATTGCTGAAAGTCTTAATTATGTAGGAACAATGACTGTTGAGTATTTTATAAATAAAAACAATGATCTTTTATTAAACGAGATTGCTCCACGTGTTCATAATTCTGGTCATCTTACAATTAATGCTTTTAATATAAGTCAATTTGAAGGTCATGTGAGAGCAGTGTGCAACCTAGAAATTATATCTGTTGGAAAAAATTCTAAGGCTGCTGAAATGATAAATATTTTAGGAAAAGAAATAGAAGAATATAGATTAAAAAATTTTAATGAAAATGAGTTTTTCTTTGATTATGGAAAGAAAGAAATTAAAGATAAAAGAAAAATGGGCCACCTTACAATTTTAAAAAAGTAATTACTTAATTGTAATTCTATGCATAATTCTTTTGCAGTTTTTTATTTCACTAGCCATATGCAAAATACTTAAGTTATCCCAAAGACAAATATCTCCTTTTGACCATTCGTATGAGAAGATGAACTCTTCCTTATTTACATGCTCTATTAAATAATTTTTTAGGTAATTAGCATCTTCTTCTTTAACGTTTTTAATTTTCATTAAATGACCTGGAGAGACATATAAAGTTTTCTTACCATTGACCGTTTTTACAATGGGGTGTTCTGCTTCCATACTTTCAGACGACTTTATTCCCATTTCTTTTTCTCTTTCAAGTCTTGTTACTGAGATAGGACCTGCAGATGAGAAAATACCTGTAGCATCTTTAATTTTATCTTTAATTTCATTTGGAAGTTTTTCATAAGCATTAAATCCCGATGAAAAAATAGTGTTACCTTGTCCATCTGGAATTTCTATTCCCATTAGCATTGTATACCTTGGTCTATCGTTTGCTAAATAACTTGTGTCTTGATGAAGCCAACTTGAACCAAAACTCAAATTTTTATCATCAGGTTTTCTTTCAATAACATTAATAAAAGGGAATTTTTTATCCAATCCTTTCAATCGGGGATAGACTACTGGTTGACCAATGGATTTTGCAAAGTTTTGATAAGATTCAGGATTTAAATTTTGTTTTTTTATAAAAATAACACCAAATTGATTTAAAGCTGTTTTGATTTCTTCCGCTTTATCTTGATCTAAATTTTTAAGATTAATATCATTGATGTAGGCGCCAACATTATTTTTGCTATTAGTAATTGAAATATTAGTCATTTAATTAACAGGCTTTATTAAAGCAGGATCATTGTTCACAGGATTATTTACGTCTTTACTAATTTCATGAAATTTTAGTGCGGGAGGTTTAATAGAGTTCAGGATTTCCATTGCATCTTTTTTTACATTTAAATAATTATTGATTTGACTTTGGTTGATGATCAGAGGTTCTCTGTGATGTATAGCACTTACTTTTTCGGTGGCTTCTCTTGTGATTATACAAAATTGATTATTTTGATGAATTGCAGCAAAAAACATTATTTCATCATCCTCCTTAGTGAAATAATAAGGAACTTTAGATTTATCTTCTCTCTTCCATTCATAATACCCATCTGCAGGAACAACACATCTTGATGTTTGTATTAAATTCTTAAATGTTACTTTCTCCATTAAAGTTTCTTTTCTAGCATTTATAAGTGGAGAAAATTTTTCTAATTTTTTAGACCATCCAGGTACAAGACCCCATTCACATAATTCAAGTGCCTTACCGTTCGTATAAGATTTAATAATTGGTAATTTCTGAGAAGGGTGAGCATTGTAGTTATCTGTATCCTCAACTTTAATATTAGTTTTAACAAGATCTACAGTTTTGCTCACTGGTTTTGAGATTTTATAACGTCCACACATTATTTTTTCTTTTTTTCTTTTTTTAACTTACGTTTTTCTTTTAAGGTTAATTTTGCTTTTTTCATTATACTAGAGTCTTTAAAGCTTTTGCCGCTATATCTTTTTGACATTTTTATTTCCTGTTTTAATTATTTTTAAAATACCCTTTGTATTCCTTTTTTGTCTTCTTCTTTTCATTTTAAGTCTAAAGCTCTTTCTTTTCTTTCTTTTTTTCACTTCTAATCATAACAAAACCTTGTAAACGTTCAACCTAAGGTATAAAGCCAGTATTATCTAACTCACTTAAATTTAGATATTATATGGAAGATTTTTTATCACTAAAATTAGAGCAGACCTTAATGGACTCTATCGCTAAGCTTAATTATAAAACTCCAACACCAATACAAGCTCAAGCTATTCCTGTTGCTCTAGCAGGAAAAGATATTCTTGGAACAGCTCAAACTGGAACAGGAAAAACATTAGCATTCGGTATACCAATAATTAATTTTCTTCTTAAAACCAAAAAAGAAGCGGCTTTAATAATAACACCTACAAGAGAACTTGCTCAGCAAGTGTTTCAAGAAGTAAACAATCTAGTTGGTAGAGGAAATATTAGAACAGCACAATTAGTTGGCGGACAATCTATGGTTAAACAATTAAATTCACTTAAAAGAAATCCTAGATTAATTGTAGGAACACCGGGTAGAATAAATGATCACTTGAAAAGAAATTCTTTAAAATTAAATAATACAAGTTTTGTTGCCCTGGACGAGGCAGACAGGATGTTAGACCAAGGTTTTGCACCTCAAATAAATCAAATATTAAAAACAATTCCTAAAAAAAGACAAACACTATTATTTTCTGCAACTTTACCTAGAGAAGTTCTTAAATTATCAGAAAATTATTTAACAAACCCAGAGAGAATTTCTGTTGGATCTACAACAACTCCTATAGCAAAAATTAAACAAGAAGTTCTTAGAGTAAAAGATGGTGATAAATATAATCAATTGATTAAAGAAATTTATACTCGAAAAGGAGCTATTTTAGTTTTTGTTAAAACGAGAAGAAATGCAGAAAAAATGGTTAAACGTCTTAAATATGACGACCATGATTGTGATGCGCTTCACGGAAATTTAAGACAAAACAAAAGAGACAGAGTAATAAAAGCATTTAGGAATAATCACTTTAGAATATTGATAGCCACGGATGTTGCAGCCAGAGGATTGAGTGTCTCTTCTATTAAACATGTAATTAATTTTGACTTACCTCAAGTTGCCGAAGATTTTATACATAGAATTGGAAGAACAGCGAGAGCGGGAGCAGAAGGTTCTGCATTAAGCTTTGTAGGCAGTGAAGACAGATCAAAATGGAATGCTATTCAACGATTAATAGATCCTAATTTTAGAGCTGAACCTGGAAGTGAAGCAAGAGGTAGAAGAAAACGTGGAGGACGTTCTTTTGATAGACGTGGCAGTAGAGGTGGCTCAAGATTCAAAAGAAGAGACGATAGAAATGAAAGAGGTGGTAGAGATGAGAGACCAAGCTCAAGATTCAAAAGAAGAGACGATAGAAATGAAAGAGGTGGTAGAGATGAGAGACCAAGCTCAAG
>Ga0213861_10001684_pt1 | contig 19377 bp, 20 predicted proteins | sample PICome_4_FD_160110 | JGI IMG/M metagenome (GOLD analysis project Ga0213861, IMG submission 160110) | Coastal seawater microbial communities near Pivers Island, North Carolina, United States - PICO131 | ecosystem: Environmental > Aquatic > Marine > Coastal | place: USA: North Carolina... | reverse complement strand
AAATACCACTGGTGGACCGATTGTGGCGCCAGCCGCAGTGTCGGGTAGCTAAGTATGGACGGGATAACCGCTGAAAGCATCTAAGTGGGAAACCCACCTCAAAACTAGTTCTTCCTATAGAGCCGTAGTAGACCACTACGTTGATAGGCTGGGTGTGGAAGCGCGGTAACGCGTGCAGCTGACCAGTACTAATAGCTCAATTGGCTTGATTTATGCACTGAAAAAAATTTTTAAAAATTAAATGAAAATAGCAATATTGTAAAATTTTATAGTACTATCTAATTCTATAAATTATAAAATGAAAAAACTTGTTATCTTTGGAAATGGAGAATTTGCTTCGATAGCAAACTATTATTTTTCTGACCGTGTAGTTGAATTTTTTTGTGCAGATGATGAATTATGCAAAGAAAATTCATTTGAAAAAAAACCTTTAATTCCAAAATCTGAGTTATTAAAAAAAAATAAATCTGATTTTGAACTTTTCGTCTCCATATCCTACAGAAATATGAATGAATTGAGGACAACAAAATATTTAGAATTAAAAAAACACGGTTTTAATTTTACATCATTCATTCATGAAAAATCTTATATTTCAAAGGCTTCAACTATAGGAGAAAACTGTTTAATTTTAGAAGGGCAAAATATACAAAAAGACGTTGAAATTCAAAACAATGTATTTTTGTGGAGCGGAAATCATATAGGACACAATTCTATAATTAAGAACAATTCTTACATAAGTTCTCATGTTGTAATAAGTGGAAATTGCGAGATTGGTGAAAATTGTTTTTTTGGAGTAAATTCTTCAGTAAAAGATAATATTAAAATTGGGAACAAATGCATGATAGGTATGGGTTCGAATGTTACTACTAACCTTAAAGAAGGGTCCGTAGTTGCTTCAGAAAAGTCAAGAGTTTATAAGCCAGAGGACAAAATATCAAAAATTATCAAAGATAAGATTTAGCTAAAGGAATTGAAAAAAAAAATTTTATTTCGAGTTGATCACAATGACAAAATTGGCCTAGGCCACTTTATAAGATGTATAAATTTAGCGACTTTATTTGTAAAAAATAAACATAAAGTCACGATAATAGCAAAAAAAAACAAAAAAATTAATTTTAATAAAACAAAAAAAATTAAATTAATTTATTTAAAAGATAATATTTCTGCAAAATATGAGTCAAATTTTGTTATGAATTATTTTTTAAAAAATAAATTTGACTATTTTTTTTTAGATGTTGAACATAATTTATTAAATACAGCAAGATATCAAATATTTCTAAATGGAATTTATTCAATTCTAAAAAAAACTATTTGTTGGGATAATATTGCTACAAATCGTTACAAATTTGGGTTAACTTATAGACCTTATCCAAATTTTATAAATCTTAAAAAACTTAACAAAAGTAACAAAATTCTTAGCGGGATAGACAAAATGTATTTTCCTCATATTCAAAAAAAAAAAAATCATGAAATAAAAAATATTTTAATTAACTTAGGTGGAACAAACCAAACAAAAAAAATTAAGAAAATTTTATTATTAATTGACTCCATCAATTTAAATAAAAAATTAAATGTATATGTCTTAGGTGCAAATTTTAAGACAATAAAAAAAAAACTTAAAAATCATAAATATTTTTTTTCAAATTTTAAGAAACCTAAAAAACTTTATAATAATATAGATTTGGCAATTGCGAGTGGAGGGATGGCTAAATATGAGTGTATTATGAATTATATTCCATCAATTATCATAAATTTGACTAACCAACAAAAAAAAATCAATTTTAAATTAAAAGATGAAAGATATGTTTTACTGTTAAATAATTTAGATAATTTCAAACAAAAGTTTAAATTGATAATTTCAAATAAAAGTTTGAGAATTAAAATAATTAAAAATTGTAAAAAAATTAGAAAAGATTACAGCGAGAAAAAAATAGTGAAAAAATTACTATTTTAATCTCGCAATTCTATAAGGTTTTATTTAGATTAAACTCTTCGAATCCTTTCCATGATTAAACAGTAAATCTATAATAGATAGATGGCTTATGAAACTCTTTGAATTCTTTTGTTCATATTTATTACATTCATAACTTAAGAATGTAATTTCAATATTTTCATCTTTTAATATTTTTCCATCTTCACCTAGATAGTCTTTAGCTCTTTCCGGCGTTAGATAGTGTGTGGCGCCAATACTTTTTAATAAACCAAGTATTTTTTTTGATTTTTTTTCTTTAATTTTATATTTATATGAATTATCAAATTTTGTATCAATTTCTAAATATTTACATATCGACCTAATAAGTTTACAATTTAGATTAACGAGTTTATCGTCCTTACAATTAAGGTCTTTCTCTAAAATTGAGTATATTTCAGTGAAAAATTTGTGCTTACAATAATTATAATAAATTGATTTCAAATGATCTTTAACCCAATCGCGATCATAATTAATTTTTACCTCTGATAAAAGTTGAGAGAACTTATTCTTACTATCAACAGGCACGGAAATTAACTTTGCGGAATTATTTATTATTAATTTATTCCTCGATTGAAACGACCTTCTTTCAAATTGAACATCGTCTAAAAAAACAAATAAATCGCTACGAATTATCATATTAAAATAACCAACCCACGGTAAAAATGTTGGTTGCATTATAGAAATTTTCATAAATTTCTATTTTCTAGCCGAGTTATGCTTATAATTTTTCAAATATTTATAACCACACTTTACGCTAATTCTTTCTTGCACTGAATTTGGTGGAATTGAGCAAAATCCAAGAAGTTGTTTTTGTTTATTATTCAATTTTGAAAATATTTTTTTTGGTATTGAATGTGAGATATTTAATTGTTGTTTTATCCACCACTGGGTAATTACTACGTTAATCGTCCATCGACTGTTGGTTGTTTGATTTGCTGTTGTTCCATGCCATATTCTAGTATCAAAAATTAATAGATCTCCCGGTTCTCCATTAATAGTTTTTACTTTTTTAGATTTTTGATTTGGAAATTTTGCTGATAAATGAGATTTTGGCACGAGAACCGTCGCGCCATTCTTATTATCCATCTTTTCTAAAACAAATAGTAATAGAAATCCTAATGGTTGAGAGCCTTTAAAGGGTATTCTCGAGTCAATATGTAAATCCAATTTCTTCCCACTTGATCGAGCTGTACAACCGCTCACTATGTAATTTGGATATTTATTAGGAATTTTATTGTAGAAAGGATCATTTAGAATTGGCCTTATTATTTTTTCCAAATTTTGGTTAGCAATTAAATCAACAAATACTTTATCTTTACCAACTAAATTAAAAACTAATAAATCTTTCGATCTTTTTTTTTGCTGACCTTCATAATCAGACGCTTTCATATTAATTTTTTTGTGTTCTTTATTAACTTTTTTTAGCAAGATATTCTTATACTTAGAGTTTATGAATTGATTAACTTTAGTATAACCCAGTCTGTAAAGATTGTTAGTATGCTGATTATATTCTTTGTTGCTTAATTTTTTTAACATATAAATCTCTTAAAAAAAATTTTTCAATTTTTTAAATCTTTCTCCCAGAGTTATTTAAAAAACTTATGTTTAATTTTGCTAAGGCGATACCAGTTTTACCATATCCATTTCCATTGTAAAACATTAATAACTCATTTTTATTTTTGATAACGTGCGGATATGCCAACATTTTATTATCCCATATTTTTTTTTTATAATTCAAACTATTGCAAAATTTATCAAACCTTTTCCAATTTTTTCCATCTTTAGATATAGCAAAACCAATTTTGTATTCTTTATTAATTGCCTTAAAACAGTACCACATATAATAAATATTTTTTATTTTTATAACGGATGGCCTTGCAATCGCTGACTCTGACTTTGATTTAAAGTCTATACAAACTTTGCCCTTTCTCTCCCATTCTATACCGTCATCAGACTCTGCATACTTTATATTATATTTTGGTATTGTTTCTTTGTTCTTTAATTTAATCCAACCTTCGCCTGAAACATACCACATCTTAAATCTTTTTTTATCTTTTAAAATACTTAGAGTAGCGGTCAGAAAGGGATCAACTTTAGATCTTTCCAGAATAGGAAAGTTTCCATATTTTTTATATTTTTTTGAATTTTTTTTCTTAATGGCTAACCCAACAAACAATGAAAACCTTACTGTTCCAGTAGGCCTCCAACCAACGTAGTATAAATATTTTTTTTGTTTAAAATTCATAACCCATGTTGGGGTTACTCCGTTTTCATCAAACTCACCTAAGTTTCCAGGATAAAGTTCAATTTTAGAATTGATTTTAGCGTTTATATTTTTTTTGAGGTTTATTTTTTTTGAAACAATATGTGACCTATTTTTATTATCTCTAATACAGAAAAAAATTTGGAAATTATTTTTAGATATTTTTTCCGCAAAAGGAACTGCTGTATGGCTTTTCATCCATCTTTGTTTAAAACTAGGCTTAATTAAAATGCCTTTTTTTTTCCAATTATCGAACTTTTTTATAAATGAAGATTGTATATTCATATAACCCGTAATCGTGATTAATTATAAATTTATTACTTATTTGCTTAGAGATAAAGTCAGTAATAGTTTTTAAATTTAAATAGAAATTTCCTTTGTCTCTCCAATCTGCTGATTCAGAAAAAACATTAAATGATATTCCGATTTTTGCCTTCGATGCACTTATTCTTAAAATATTTTTAACAAATCTAAGCATCACTTTGTTTGAGTATCTGCCTTTGTGAGTGAACAATCCATTGATGATAATATAGTCTACTTTTGGCATTTTAGAATGATCTTTTAAAATATCTAAAACATAATATAAATTATTAGGATATTTTTTTTTACTAATTGCAATCATTTTTGAAGATATATCAATACCTACATATTTTATTTTGAATTTTTTGAGTTTTAGATATTTATAAAAATGAGAAAAACCGCAACCCAAGTCTAAAATTGAATTTCCAGATTTTTTATTTTTAATCAATTTTGACATCACCTCGTATCTTTTAATAGCATCTTTTTTTCTTGGCCAACCAACTCCTCTGTGGTTTTGACCGTAAATTTTTAGATCATTTTCGTATTTTTTATATATTTCTACTAATGAATTTTTCATCTATCTCACTTGTAAAGTTGATTTTTTAACTCAAATGCTAATTTTAAAAATTTAAGATCCTTTTTATCATCTACGTCTATACCTACATACTTATCTAAAACATAAACTGAAGTTTTTTTAGGTAAAAGTTTTTTTGTTTTAAGATATTTTTTTGTTTTAAAAAAATAAAATGAACCTGAGTCATTATAAGCAGTTTGTAATTGCTGAGACATTTTTTTTGAATTTTTTTCCCACACAAATCTTATATATTTTTTCTTTTTTATAAAGCTTCGAAAGAAAGTTTGATTTTCTATTACCGATACAATTGCATCTAACTTATTTTTTTTAACATTTAAATACGCAGATTTTAAATCATTCGGACTTATAAGAATAGCAGTAGGAAGTAAACAGCAATGGTACTCTATACTATTTGAACTGATACGGTGAATACAATCGTGTAGCGTATCTTTTATAGTAACGTGAGGCCCTGATAGTTTTTTTTGTCTTAAGAATGGAACTTTAGCTCCTGCTTTAATCGCAATCTTGGCAATCTTTTTACTATCTGTAGACACCACAACCTTACTAAAGATTCTAGATTTCTGAGCTATATGAATTGCATGTTCAATTAATCGCTTCCCTCCGATTTTTAATAAATTTTTATTCTTTATTCTTTTACTTCCTCCTCTAGCGGGTATTATACAAATAGGTTTTTCTTTATACATAAAAATTATTTAAAAAGTTTTTTGCTTAAGCTTTGATACCTAATAACTTTTTTTTTTAATCTTTTTCCTAAAAAGTTTTTAAATTTGTTTATATTTAGTCCATTTTCCGGTCTTAAAAATGTAATATCTTTAAATGATAGTTTATGGCCTTTACCTAAGTTTTTTGAAAAATAAAGGCCCTTTCTAGCAATTTTTTGAATTTTTAATTCATCTTGAGAGGGATTTATTTTTCCATTTCCTAAATAATATTTATAATTTTTTGCAAAATTTACTAAATCTTTTAGTTCATCTCTATCTGATGAAAGAATATGATCGAGTCCTTTTAATTTTTGATTATATGTAAAATGTTTTTCAATTATTCGAGCTCCATTCATTATAGCTATTTTGCAAGCATCAATGCCTATAGTATGATCTGAAAAACCAGTGATTAGTCTATATTTTTTTTTGAGTTTTATCATTCTATTGAGATTTATTTTCGATGGAGCGCAAGGGTATAGTGAAACACAGTGAAGTAAAATTGGATTTTTTAAAATTTCCACAGCTTTACTAATTTCATAATTACTCGACATTCCAGTAGAAAGTATTGCGGGGATTTTTGATTTTTTAATATTTTTTAAAAGTTCTAGATTATTAACTTCTGAAGATGCAATCTTTATAAACTTTAAATTAAATTTTCCTATTCTTCTTAAACTTTCATTGTCGAAAATAGAACATATAAAATCTATTTTTTGAGATTTACAAAAGGTTTGTAATTTTTTTATATCGGCGTCCGAAGAAAAAAGCCTTTTCCATATTTTGCTTGCGACATTTTTATTTTTTTCTCTTCCTAAAGTATGTGGTTCAAAAATTTGAAATTTAGCAGCATCTGCTCCTGCTTCTTTTGCGTCTTTAATTAATCTTTTAGCAACATTAATATTTCCTCCATGATTTAAACCAATTTCAGCAATGATATAAATTTTGTTTTTTCTAATCATCTAAAACAACGGAATTTTCATGGTTTTTTACTGTTTTTTGTAATTTATTAATGCCAAAATTTGACCTATAAATTTTCAAATCTTTCATTTTTTTGTAAATTAACCTTTACTGTTCAATTATTAAACGGTATATGTTCACCACTTGAACATATTTATGAAAGATAATCAAGATCATTTAAATTTACTTAGAAAAATAAACGTAAATCCTAATTTTTCTCAAAGAAAATTAGCTAAAGAGCTAGGTTTTAGTCTAGGAAAACTCAATTATTCTTTAAAAGCCCTTAAAAAAAAAGGTCTTATTAAGATTAAAAATTTCAAAAAACAACAGAACAAAATTCAATATATACAATATGTGATTACCCCAAAAGGTATTGCAGAAAGAACTAAGCTTACAATTAATTTTATGAAAAGAAAAATGAAAGAATATGATGAACTTAAGAGAGAAGTTGATATTTCAGGTAGTCAAAATTTTCAAGACAAAAATTACACTCAATAAAATATGTGGATTATAGCTAAAATAAAAAACAGTTCATCAAAAATTTTTGAAAGAGATTTAGAAAAAAAAATTAATGATAAAGTTGATTTTTACCAACCTAAATTATCTATAGAATCAAAAATTAAGGGTAAATTGGTATTTCAATGCAAACCATTATTAGAAAATTATATTTTTTGTAAACATGAAAAATTTAAAGAAAAAAATAGTTTAAGTAAATATTTTTTTACCCGAGGATTAAAGTATTTTTTAGACGGAAGCACAATCGCTCAAAAAGAAATAATTAATTTTATTTCTAATTGCAAAACTTTTGAAGACGAAAATGGTTTTATAAAAAATATATTTTTTAAGTCAATAATAAAAGATAAAGGTAAATTTTTAAACGGACCGCTTAAAAATTTAGTTTTCAAAATAGTTGAAAAAAGAAATAATAAAATAAAAATTTCACTAGGAAATTATTTTGTTACGGTTGACGAAAATAGTAATAATTTTTATCGACCAGTTTAAACCCTTAAAAGAATGCTTAACTTTGAAAATACGCTCAAGTTAAAGTGCGGAGCTATGCCTTTACAAAAATGAAAAAAATAAAATTATTTGAACCTACCATAGACAATAAAGAGTTTTCAGCTGTAAAAAAAGTTTTGAAATCTGGATGGTTAACTTATGGGAAAGTTTCTCTAGAATTAGAAGAACAAATAAAAAAAAAATTTAAATTATCAAATGTAATAGCTGTCAACTCTTGCACAAATGGTCTGCATGCATCTTTAGTGGCTTGCGATATTGGAAGATATGATGAAGTAATTACTTCTCCATTTACATTTGTTTCAACAATAAACAATTTACATCATATAGGTTCTAAAATTGTTTTAGCTGATATTAACAGAGAAGATTTTAATATAGATTTAGAAGACCTGAACAAAAAGGTCAATAAACATACAAAGTGCATATTGCCAGTTCATTACGGAGGAAATCCTGCAGATATATTTGGAATTAAACAGATTTGTAAAAACAAACCAATAAAAATTATAGAGGATGCAGCGACTGCTATAGGATCAAAAATTGGCAACAAGTACGTAGGATCATTAGATACTGAAGCTTCAGTATTTAGCTTATACGGAAATAAAATAATAATTAGTGGAGAAGGGGGTATAATTTCTGTCAAGAATTCAAAAATAGAAAAAAGAATAAGAAAGCTTATTTTTTGCGGTATGGAAAAAAGTCCTTTTAAAAGGATTAATAATAAAAAAGAAAATTGGAAATATAACGTTACCGTGCCAGGATATAAATATAATATGTCTGATGTACAGTCTTCTATTGCTTTAGCTCAATTCAAGAAAATAGATAAAATTATTCCTGACAGAGAGAAAATTGCCAATCTGTATACAAATCTCTTTAGCGAATTAATCGATGATAATTTAGTTAGACCAATAAAAATATTGAAGAATAACCGTTCTACTCACTATATTTATACACTCTTATTAAATACTGAAAAATTAAAAATTTCGAGAGATGATTTAATTAATTATCTTAAATTGAAGAATATAGACACAACAGTTCATTATATTCCTGCTCATAAACATAAATTTTATGCAAAAATGTTTAAAAAATTTAAGTTACCAAACTGTAACTACGTTTTTGACAGAATAATATCAATACCAATGCATAACAACCTAACAAACAATCAAATAAATTTTATATCCAAAAATATTAAAAAATTCATAGAAAAAAATATCAATAAAAATTTTTATTAATGAAAAAAAATTATTTTAAAAACAAAAAAATTTTAATTACTGGAGCTACTGGAAGTATTGGGAGTATTTTAGTTAAATCTTTTTTGAAGTTAAATTGTAAGGTAGTGAGAGCTTTAAGTAATGATGAAAATGGTCTTTACGAACTTACAAAAGATTTAGATACAAAGCTGCGGTCAAATTATTCTTTTAGAATTAAAATGAAGAAGGCAAAGATAAGATTATTGCATGGAGATGTAAGAGAATATGATAGATGTTTGGAGGCTACTAAAAACATCGACATAGTAATACACGCTGCCGCAATGAAGCATTTGCCTATTTGCGAATACAACCAAAAGGAAGCTTTAAAAACTAATATAAATGGCACAAAAAATATGATTAGGGCTTCAATTAAAAGTAAAGTTAAAAAATTCTTATTTATAAGTACCGACAAAGTGGTCTCTCCCACTTCGATACTCGGAAAAACTAAATTGAGCGCAGAGAAAGAAATATTAAATGCAAATTTCAGAAAAAAAGGACATACGATTTTTTCTGCGGTCAGATTTGGAAATGTTATTGGATCTCGAGGTTCAGTAGTGCCTAAATTTTTAGACCAAATAAAATCTAATTTGTCCCTCACAGTTACTAATAAGAATATGACAAGGTATATTATGACAATTAATACAGCGGCCAATTTAACTTTAAAAGTAATTAACAATATGAAGGGCGGAGAAATTTTTGTCCTGAAGAGTATGGGCAAATTTAGAATATATGATCTAGCTAAAGCATTACTAAAATATTTTAAATCAAAGAAAAAAATAAAAATAATTGGAAAAGTCGAAGGGGAAAAACTTGATGAAGAGCTCTTTACCAATAAAGAAAAACAAAAACTTCTAACTTCCAAAAATTTATATGTAATTAATTATAATTCTCCAAAACAAAAGAAAATAAAAAATTTTCAAAATGAGAAAACTAAAACTTTAAATATGCAAGAAATAATTAATTTGCTGAAAAAAGAGTTAATATTAAAATAAATTTAGTTTCAGAGTGAGTAAAATTCTAAAATTTTTATTACATTTTAAATTAAGAATCATGATTCCTAGTGAGAAGAAAATCATTGTATTTGATCCAGCTACAAGTTTTCACCTTTATAAAATATTATCTCAATATGAATATACTTTTTTAAAGGCAAGAAAGGAAGAAATTAACCTTTATGTTCTTTTACTAACTATATTAAGGTTCTGGGATTATCAAAATTTAACTTTTTATCAAAAATATTTAATCAATCAAATCAAGATTATTAATCCAAAAATTATAATTACTTGTACTTCTCACAATAGTTTTCTCTTGAGTCTTAAAAAGTTTTTTCCAAACTTAAAGATTGTTGTTATTCAACATGCTTCTCTATCTGAGATTACTTTAAATGAAATTTTGGCAAAATGTAAAAAAGATAATCTATCTCGAAAGTATAAGATTGATTATGTCTGTACTTTTGGTGCTAGCGGAAGGGATTTTTATTCTAAATTTGTCGATGCAAAAGAATACATCATAACAGGATCAATCAAAAATAATTATTTTAAAGAAAAAAAAGTCATTAATGACAAAGTAGTCTTTATTTCTCAATTTAGATTTAGAAATGGAAAAATGCGTCAAATTATTACAAAAAAATATGAAAAATTTTTATTTAAAAACTTGAGACACTATTGTGAAAACATGAAAAAAAAACTTTATGTTCTATCTTGCAACCAAACACGCCAGAACGAAGAAAAGAGTTATTTTGACAGGGTTATTGGAAAAGGAAATTATAAGTTTTTGCACAAACTAGATTGGAGCAGTTCATACAAATACGCATTAAATTATAAATTTTTTATCACCCATTCTTCTACTCTAGGCTGGGAACTGATGGCTAGAGGAAAAAGAACAGCATTTCTGTTTGAGTTTCATAGACGAGTAAAAAAAAATAAGAGTCCATATTCAACTTTTTACGCTAAAAATTATAATGGACCTTTTTGGACGAATACTTATAACTCCAAAAAATTGAAAAAAATTCTTGATAATTCTTTTTATTGCAACCAATTAGAACTTGAAAAAAATAAAAAAAAATTTATTAATCCATTAGTCATTTACAATAAAGATAATCTTATTTTGAAAAATTTAATCAAGAAAATCTATTAACTCTTTTTTATGAATATAGCAATTGTTGGTTTGGGTTCTATCGGGAAAAGATATTATAAAAACATAAATTCTTTTTTTAAAAATTATAAAGTATTTGATTATAAATCTAAGAAATTTACAAAAAACAGAAAAATAGATGCTGCCATTATTTCTAACCCAAGTAGTTTTCATATTGAAACCGCAACTAAATTTGCAGAAAAAAATACTCATTGTTTAATAGAAAAACCCTTATCCTTAAATTTAAAAGGAATAAAAAAACTTCAAACAATTGCTAAAAGTAAAAAATTGAATATTCAAATTGGATATAATTTGCGGTTTATGAAAGGTGCTAAATTTTTTAAAAATCAATTTCAAAACCGAAAAGGTAAAATTATCCATATTTCCATTAGATGTTTGACAAATTTGATAAACTGGAGAAAAGATAAAAACTATAAAAAATTTTCTTCAGCTTACAAAAAACTCAGCGGCGGTATTCTTTTTGAATTAAGCCACGAAATTGATTATCTAAGATGGATATTTGGAGATGTACAAGAAGTTTTTGCAACGTTGAAAAATACTGAAAAATTAAGATTAGATATTGACGATATTGCCAAGATTTTTTTAAGACTTAAATCTGGAGTTACTGCAGATATAAATTTAAGTCTAGTGAATGATTTTGAAGAAAGAAAATGTGAAGTAATAACAAAAAAGCATAATTATAATTGGAATTTGCTAAAGGACGAGATTAAAAAAGATGATAGGTTTATTTTTAGAAATAACAAATACGATATAAATCAAACTCAACTAGAACAATTAAAAAACTTTTTTAATACAATAAAAAAAAAAGACCATCCAATGGTAGACCTAAAAGATGGGATTAAAACTTTAAAAATTCTTTTGGCAATAAAAAAATCCTCGGAAATGAAAAAAATTATTCAGTTATGATTACAAACACATTTCATAAGTTAAAATTAATTCTTAGCAAAAAAGATTACAGAAAATTGTATCTTTTTTTAATCTTATCTTTTTTTGCCATGATTTTAGAGATCTTAAGTGTTGGGTTGATTATTCCATTTCTTAATTCACTGGTTAGAGGAGGAATTAATTTTGGAATATTTAAATTTTTAAATAATTTAGATATAATAGGAATTGTATTAATTTTAGTATTTATTTACTCTCTAAAATCTATATTTCTTACATTTTTTTCTTATTTACAAGCTAGATATCTAGCTAATATTAGAGCTAGTTTATCAAATACACTTTTTAAACTTTATATTAACAGACCTTATGAATTTCATTTAAAAAACAATACATCTAAACTAATTAGAAATGTCGGAGAAACAAATCTTATTGTCTATATAATTAAATCAACAATTATATTAATTAACGAAGCACTAGTTATGCTCGGAGTAAGTTTTTTTATAATTATTTTTCAGCCAAAAATCTCTTTTTTTGTAATTGTTATTTTAAGTTTAATAGGATATTTATTTTATAAGATAATCCAAAGTAGGATAAAACTTTGGGGTAAAATTAGACAAGAGAGTTCTGGAAATCTTCTTAAAATTCAAAATGAAAGTTTCAGACTCATTAAAGAAATTAAAATTTTAAACAGAGCAAAACATATTTTTGAAAAGTTTTTTTCAAATAATGATAAAATTGTTCAATCAGAATTTAAACACAATTTCATAAGTTCTATACCAAGACTTTGGCTTGAATGGCTTGTTATAGTCATTTTTCTTTCAGCCGTATCATTCATGGTTTTGGATGGAAAAAATTTATCAGAGATAATCGTTGTAATTGGAGTATTTACTGCAGCTGCATTTAGAATAATGCCTTCTTTAACTAGAATAATGAATTCGATTCAAGCAATTTTATATCAACAAGTTGTATTAAATACTGTAAGTGAGCAAGTACAAAGTTTAAGCAAAGCTAATTTGGATCATCCTACTGATAAAAAAGACATTTCAAGTAAAAAGGATTTTTCATTAAAAATTGAAAACTTAGGATTTTCTTACAGTAGTAGCGAAACTGTTTTTAAGGAAATAAATTTACAATTCGATAAAGGAAAAATATACGGAATATGTGGTCCTAGCGGTTCAGGAAAAACAACTTTAATCAATTTAATCTTGGGTTTTCTGCAACCTTTAAAAGGAAAAATTTTATTTAACGAAGAAAATATTTTTAACAATCTCAGATCTTGGAGAAACAATATAGGACTTGTACCTCAGGAAATTTTTTTATTTGACGGGACAATTAAAGAAAATATTTTATTACATCTTCCCGAAAAAGAGATAAATAAAATTGATCTTGATAGTAGTATAAAAAATGCAAATCTTGATGAATTCATAAATTCTTCAGATAAAGGACTGGACACAGGTATAGGAGAGTTCGGAGATAAGATTTCTGGAGGTCAAAGACAAAGAGTTGGTATCGCTAGATCTATTTTAAACAAACCCAAAATTTTAATTTTAGATGAATTTACAAGTTCACTAGATAATAATACTGAAGAAAAAATTTTAGGTGAAATCTCTCGTTTGAAAAAAGATAAAATTATAATAATTATTTCTCACAAATTAAGTACTCTAAGTTTTTGTGACAAAATTTATAAATTAGAAAATCAAACTTTATCTCAAACTAAATAAAAATCTTTTTAAAAAATTACAAATTAACTAATCAATTATGATTAAAATTATAAAGCAACCAGGAAAAAGCGGAAATACCATTGTATCAGTGTTGATAACGAAAAAATATTACAATTTTTGGAAAAAATATGTTTCAAAAAATTGGAAAATATATTGTGACAGACATGATTTAGGTCTTATTGTTATTGATCAGTTTATAGACAACTCACAGACAAAAAAAAAAGCTAATTGGCATAAACTATTAATTGGTAAAGAATTATTAAAATCAGATATTTCAAAGAAAATAAAAAACGTCTGCTATCTTGATGGAGATATTTTAATTAATGCTTTCGGCGCTCCAAATATTTTTAAAGAACATTCAAAGAGCAAGATAAGTGTTGTAAATCAATATGAAGATTTACCTTATGACTATTTTGAAACACAGAAAAAAATCTCTTTTTTTAGACACAATTATTACTCTAAAAAATATCCACTTGACTCCTCTATTTTTATGAAGCCATCTGAAGTATTTAAATTTCATGGTTTTAAAAGACTTAATAACTACTTTTGTTCTGGATTATTTGTTTTTAATCTCAGGCTATTTAGTAAATTTCTTGAAAACATTTATTTTAAATATACTAAAAAATTTAAAACTTTAACCAGTGGTGACGAACCGGTGATTAATTACGAATTCCAAAAAAATACTAAACTAAAATGGTTGAATTACAAATATCAAGCTATTTGGGTTTACGAAATGGCAAATAAATATCCTTTTTTATATTATTCAAAATTTAAAAATAAAAAAATACAATCTGAATGCGTCACTTCTTCATTAATGGCTAATCACTTCCTGCATTTTGCTGGATCCTGGCATGAAAGTGAGATGATAAAGTCCACTAAAAACTATGTTATAAATAATAATAAAAAAGTTATTAAAGAGTTCTATAAATATAATCTTATTCGCCCTACAGCGAGCCCAAAAGGTTTAATAAAGCCATAAATTAATATATAAAATCTGAATGACATACAAAATTCCCAAACCTTATGTAAGACATATGACTCCCTCTAAAGAGGGATTACCTACTGTTTATTATGTTGAAACTGTTTTAGCCTGCAATTTAAGATGTCCCGAATGTGTAATAGGAACTGACTCAGTTACAAGAACAAAAAAGATTCTTAAAATGGATGAGTTTAAAATTATTTCAGACAAAATCAAACCTTACGCTAAAATGATTTATTTACACAAATGGGGAGAACCATTAATGAACAAAAATATTTTTGAAATGATATCTCATGTTGGAGAGTATGCTCACGCACACATAAGTACTAATGGTATTTTACTAGATAAACAAAAATGTGAAGAATTAATTAAATCTGGTGTAGGTACAGTTATTGTTTCTATCGATGGAATAACTCAAAATATTTATGAAAAATATAGAATTGGAGGAAAAGTTGAAAAGGTAATTGAAAATATTAAATATTTAAACGAAGCCAATATTAAATATGGAAATCATGTTGCTTTATTACCTCAATTTATTGTTTTTGATCATAACTATGAAGAAGTTGAAAAATTTAAGGAATATTGCAAATCTCAAAACCTCAGAGCTATTTTTAAAAAACCTTATGTAAGATTTAATACAGTTAATGAGTCAAAAGATGAAAATTATCAAAGAATAAAATACCCAACAAAAGAAAAGCATTATGAAGCTATAGCGACCTGCCCTCATCTGACTAGCATGATGACCGTTACAGCTGACGGTAGACTTCTTGTTTGTGCTCAAGATTACAATAATGATTTATTTATAGGAAATTTACTTGATAAAGATTCCACTGTAAAAAATTTATGGGAAAGACCAGAATATGTTAAGTTCAGGAAAGAAGCGTTAAATAAAGTTAACCCTCCAGAAATATGCGTTAAAAAATGTATGATTTATAATCCTGGATATCCAGTAAATTAATTAGATATAAACATTTTAAGTAAAATTAAAAAATTTTTAGAGTTCAAAAATTAAATCTGATTTAAAACTTTTTATAAATGTTAAAAAAATTACTGATAATTGGCTCTGGAGGACATTTTAAAGTTGCAATTAATGAAATCTTAAAACAGAAAAAATATGAAATTCAAGAAATTATTGATATTAAAAATTTTGGCAAAAAATTAAAGATTAATAATAAATTAAAAAAAATAATTAATTACAAAAAATTTAATTGGTCGAAAGTCAATCAAAATACTTTTCTTTTTATAGCTATAGGAGATAATTATTTAAGAAAAAAAATAGTAAGCGAAATAAAAAAAAAAAATATAAAAATTAAATGGGGTACAGTCATTTCACGTGATGCAATAATTGGAAAAAATGTAAAAATCAAACCTGGCTCTCTTGTTGTTTCGGGTTCAATAATAAATCCTGGAACAATAATAGGAAGTCATTGTGTTATTAATACTCGGTCTTCAATTGATCATGATAATATTTTTGGTGATTTTTCTAGTTCCGCACCCAGCGTAGTTACTGGAGGCAATGTAACAGTAGGCGAATTGAGTTTTCTAGGTATTAGATCTACAATTATAAATAATATTAAAATAGGATCAAAAACCATAATTGGAGCAAACTCCCTGGTAAATAAAAATTGCCTATCCAACTATATTTATTATGGTTCTCCAGCAAAAAAAATAAAAAAAAATATAATTTAAAATGATAAAAATTAAAAATAAAAAAATTGGACAAAATAATAAAGTCTTTGTGATTGCTGAGATTGGAGTAAATCATTGTGGAAAATTAAATTTAGCAAAAAAAATGGTCGATCAAGCCATTAAATGTGGAGCTGATGCAGTAAAATTTCAAACTTATACTGCTCAAAATCTAGCAACAACATCAACCAAGAAAGTTAATTATCAATTTAATAATACAAAAAAAAATGAAACCCATTATCAAATGCTTAAATCTTTAGAGCTTTCAAAAAAAAATCATAAAGAATTATTTAATTATTGTAAAAAAAAAAATATTATATTTTTATCTACACCCTATGACGAAGACTCTGCAAAATTTTTAAATCAATTAGGATGCGCTGCATTTAAAACATCCTCCGCAGACATTGTTGATCTTAATTTACATGAGTATTTAGCTAAATCAAAAAAACCTGTAATTATTTCAACAGGTATGTCAAACTTAGAAGAGATTGAAAATTGTTTAAAGATTTATAAAAAATTTAAAAATAATAAGATAATATTATTACATTGTGTTTCAAATTACCCCTGCAGTTTAAAATCTTTAAATTTAAAATCTATAACTTTACTACAAAATAAATTTAAATTTATGGTTGGATACTCCGACCATAGTATTGGAAATAAAGCTGCAATTGCTAGTGTTGCTTTAGGAGCAGTTTTAATAGAAAAACATTTTACAATTAACAGACTATTACCAGGACCAGATCAGAAAACATCTATTACACCTAAAGAGCTTACAAAAATTATTCAAGATATTCACCTAACAAAAAGAATTTTAGGAGAATATAAAAAGGAGTGTCAAAAAGAAGAAATAGAAATGAAAAAAATTTCTAGGAAAAGTTTAACTTTAAATTGCAATATTTATAAAAATGAAAAAATTAAAAGAAATCATTTATCATTAAAAAGACCTGGTACCGGTCTCTTATTTTTTAATATTAAAAAAGTTTTAGGAAAATGCGCTAAAAGAGATTTAAAAAAAAATTATCAATTAAAACTTAATGATTTAAAAAAATAATGACTATTTATATTTCGACCGGTGGATATAAGAAAAAATCAGCAGATCAAATTACTGAAGATTTTATAAATAATAATATAAAGGAAATAGAATTATCAGGCGGAATATATGATCCTAATTTGATTAATAATTTAACTAAATATCTTTCTAAAGGGGCAAAATTTGAAATTCATAATTATTTTCCACCTCCAGAAAAACCTTTCATAATAAATTTAGCATCAAATGAAGATGATATAAGAAAATTAAGTTTGAATCATGTATTTAAGGCTATTAAGTGTTGTGAAAAATTACGTGCAAAATCCTATAGTTTTCACGCCGGTTTTTTATGTGATTTTGATATTTCTGAAATAGGAAAAAAAATAAAGAAAAGACCATTATACGAAAAAAAACGTTCAACTGATTTATTTTTAGAGTGTTTAAATCAAATTTCTAAATTTGCCCGCGATCATGGAGTAAATATTATGGTTGAAAACAATGTAATATCAAAAAAAAATTTATTAGAATTTGATAAAAATCCTTTCTTAATGTGTGATCCACAAGAAACTTTTGAAATAATGAAAAATTCTCCAGAAAATATAAAATTGCTTGTAGATGTCGCACATTTAAAAGTATCTTCTAACTCGCTAAATTTTAAATCAAAAGATTTTTTTTTAAAATGCAACGATTATATATTTGGTTATCATTTAAGTGACAATGATGGTTATGCAGATACAAATCAAAAAATTGATGAAAAATCATGGTTTTGGGAATATTTAAAGAAAAATTTAGATTATTATTCTTTAGAAATTTATGGTGAAACAATTGAAAATTTAAAAAAAATTAAAAAAATATGTCAAAACAAACTCAAATAGATAAAAAAAAAGTAGAATATTACATTACTTTACCAAAAAGAATGGAAGATTTACTTAAAGCCATTAGCAAGAATGGTTTAGGAATAATTTTTGTAGTAGATGAAAATCAGAAATTACAGGGTGCTTTAACGGATGGAGATATTAGAAGGGCATTATTTAATGGAGTAAAAATTAATGAAATAATAAATAAAGACTTCAAGTTTTTAAATACTAACCCATTTTGGCTTCCTTACAGCTCCTCAGTACAAAAAATAATGAGTCACTTAAATCAATCAAACGAAAAAGATTTAAAATGCATACCTCTATTGAATGAGAATAAAGAGATAGTAGATATTTCTACAAGAAATAAAGTTAGAAGTTTTCCGGTAGCAAGTCCAGAAATTGGTGAAGAAGAGTTGGCAAATGTAATAGATGCAATTTCTACTGGATACATTTCCTCGGTAGGAAAATATATTGAACAATTTGAGAATAAATTTGAAGAATATATCGGACAAGGATATGCCGTTGCCGTATCTTCAGGAACATCTGCACTTCAACTTGCATTAAGCACTTTAAACTTGAGTAAAGATGATGAAGTTATTCTTCCAAATTTTACTTTTGGTGGCTCAATTAATTCAATAATAAATTCTGGCGCAACTCCTGTATTAGCAGACATCAATATAGATAATTGGACAATAGATTTAAATGAAATAAAAAAAAAAATTACAAATAAAACAAAAGCAATAATGCCAGTTCACATTTATGGACAACCATCAGAAATGGATGAAATTTGTGAAATTGCAAAAAAAAATAAACTTCTTATTATTGAAGACTGCGCAGAAGCCATAGGTGCTAGATATAAAGATAAAATCATTGGCAGCCACGGTGATAGTTCATGCTTTAGTTTTTTCGCAAACAAAACATTAACAACAGGCGAAGGTGGCATGGCATTATTCAAAAAAAAAGGCGATGCAGAAAAAGCTAAAATTTTACGTGATCACGGAATGTATAAAAAAAAAAATATTAAC
>Ga0213861_10001683_pt1 | contig 19379 bp, 17 predicted proteins | sample PICome_4_FD_160110 | JGI IMG/M metagenome (GOLD analysis project Ga0213861, IMG submission 160110) | Coastal seawater microbial communities near Pivers Island, North Carolina, United States - PICO131 | ecosystem: Environmental > Aquatic > Marine > Coastal | place: USA: North Carolina... | reverse complement strand
GACAATGGGGCCAACCTTATTCTTATACTTTGAGAGCCTGATAAAAGAATTGTAGCACTTGGAATCAATCTTACTGCAGCAAAAGCGAAGACGGCCAATGTTGGGACAACTAAATCCTTAGATTCAGAAAAAAAAGCTATAGATAATACTAATCCTACAAAACTAAATACTATACAAAGCTCTAACCAGAGTCTTGGCATGGCTAAGAGAATCTTCTCAAATAAAGCCACTTCTCCAACTTTACTTACGTGTTTTCGTACCCAATCAATGAAGAAATCTTCCTTCTTTAGGGACTTAATATCTCTAATAGCACCTAAAGATTCAGAAATGCTTTGAAACTGTCTGCCCTGATGAAATTGCCTTTGTATGCCCCATTCGTATGATTTTGATTTAAAAAACAAGTAATAAAATATAGATAACACAAATAATATAGATACCATTATTAAAGAAGGTATAGGTTCGAATATTACAAATAAAGTTAAAACACCAAATAAAACTAACAATTCAGAGAACATGCTTAGCAGAACAGTTAAAAGCTTTTCAAATTCTATTGGTAATGACACTAAATTCCTCATTATTTCAGAAGAATTATTAGAAGAATGAAATGAATAAGAACTTCTAAGATACTTACTATACAAAACCATTGTAAGCTCCCTTTTGACCTGGAAAATAAACCTCTCTTTTAGGTAAATCAAACAGGCTATGAAGATATTCTTTAGTAAAAAAACCAAAGCAAATAAAGCTAAAGAGTAAATAATCATCTCTTCTTTTGTAGGGCTACCTAATAGATTTATTATTTTTATTAAATAGGGACTTTCAGAAAGCCCCTCATAATCAGAGATGAATCCGACCACTGGGAGGACTAATCCTATACCCAAGAGTTCCAAAAGTGTTGCGGCAACCATAAAGATTGTTAAAAATAAGAAAGAACCTTTTCTATTGTTAGGAAGTACCCTGAAAAACCTTTTTATAGATTTAAGGCCAATATTAGCTTCCTCTTTACCCCAGATGGGATTATCAAATTCATTATTCATACAATTTCCACTCTATAGGGATAAAAAAATCTAATATTCTATTTAATTTCTTTATAGTCCATCTCTTCTTTAAATCTAGTAATCAATTCCTCAGGTGCAAGTATCATATTTAATGCCTGATTAGGCATGCCATCCTCATCGAGAGAAAATTCTAACTCTGTTGGTGGCACCAAAGGGCAATAATTTAAATCAAAAAACAATTTGAATACATCATGCAAACTATATCCAGATAATATTTGAGTTCTAGGATTAATCTCTAATATTACTGCTGGCTTGTCAGTCGATAGAGTTTCTTTTAGACCCAACAGCACTTGATCTTCAAACCCCTCTACATCAATCTTTATAATAAAAATCTTGTCTTCATCATTTAATAGTCCTGGAATAAAGCTATCACCTCTTGAGAATCTTGTACCAGACAAATTTTCTTTATTATGAAGCACAGAAAGGTAACCTGTATTTACTTTTCTATCCTCACTCAAATTATCTACATAATCAGGCATACCGACTGATAAATCCTCAATTTTGCTACTCAAACCGGTCTGAAAAAGTTGTATATTTGGATATCTTGAAGTGTTATGAGATAAATATTGAAAATTTTCAAGATCTGGCTCAAATGCAAAAATTATCTTTCTTCTGTCTAAGTATTTATCAAATGCTAGGGCCCAATATCCTAAATTTGATCCTATATCTAAAATTATATTTCCTTCTTTATTATGGAAAACTTTATTAAGTTTCCTAAAAAAAAGACTGTGGTCATCAAGAGTTTGCTTGAATCTAAACTCCTGTCTAAGTGAAGGAGAAATATAATAGTAATCGCTATCTGAATCATAGAATGTGGTTAGATTTTTGGAGTTAGTTTGGAAAACAAATTTTTTTAAAATAAATGATATAGCTTTTTTTAGTAACATGATGATTCTCCTTGGATTGTTTAATTTAATTTTTGGCTTTTCAAGAGTGCGCTATTTTTTTTTGAAATCTTTGGATTGCTATTCAAAAATTTTATGATGTCTTTGAGGTAAAATTTTCTTCCTCGGAAATAACTAGCAATTTCCTTTACCACTTCTAAGTCTTCAGGGTAATCAACTGTTATTCGAAGATTGCTGTTATTTATTTCATCCGCGATAGAAAGAAGATTAAATTTTTCTTTATTTCTATAAATAAAAGGAGTGACATGTTCTCGCAATTCGGGAGATAACTTAAGTTTATTTATACTTCGTAATGTTTTGGACTTCATTATTTCTATATGCATTCCAAGGGGGTAAGTTTCATCCAAGATTGTAGAAGCGTAGTCAAAATTAGAATTTTTCATTTTATCTATAACTTCTTTAATGAGTTGAGGACAGATAAGAGGACAATCTGCATTGAGTCTTATCACAAATTCAGAATTATATTGAAGTGAGCATTGAGCGAACCTATCTAAAACATTGTCTTCTTCACCTCTATAGAATTTTATTTTATTCTTATTTAAAAGATTGCATAAAATATCATCTTTAGGGGTATTGGTTGTGGCTACGACTAACCCAATGTCTTCACTTAGGACTGGTTTTATGCGATTTATTTGGTAAAGAATGGATGGCACTCCTTCGATCTCAGTTAAAACCTTTCCCGGAAGTCGACTTGAATTCATTCTAGCCTGAAGAATTATTAGAAATTTCACAATTTATTTAAAAAAGTTGATTATTTTTTTTATCTTAATTTGAGCCAAATTTTTAATACTTCTATGATTTTTGATAGTTATATAGAGCTCCAGCCGCCATCAACCGGTAAAACTATACCTGTTACATATTGCGATGCATCGCTTGCTAGGAAAATTGCAGCACCTACGATGTCTTGCGCTTCAGCCATTCTTCCCATTGGCACTATTTCATTATACTTATCTAAAAACTCTTTTGGCTGGTTATTGAATACTCCGCCTGGAGCAATTACATTTACCCTGACATTATTCTCCGCATAATATGAACTTAGATATTTTGAAAATCCTATACCTCCAGACTTTACAAACGGATAGTCAGGCTCTGTAATAAAATCTACATCTTTGTAAAGATGCATAGGAGGAGAATTCATTCCATAAATTGAAGATATGTTGATAATAGAACCTGATCCTAATTTAGACATCTTATCTCCTATAATCCTTGAAGGGACAAAAAGAGAAGAGGAGTTAATGATCATGGAAGATTGCCAATTTTCAATTGAATCTTGCATAAATTTTTTCATTGGCCTTACGGAAGTGCAATTTACTAAAATGTCTACAGGACCATAGTCATTCTCAATTTCCTCTACCGCTCGTTGGACTTGAATCTCATCTGAAGCATCTATTTCCATTGAGTCGATATTTAAAGAATTAAATAAATCTATTTTTTCTTTTTCTTGCAGTTTATTTCTGCTTGCAGAAATTACTTTTGCTCCACTCTCAGATAGAGCACAAGATATTTCAAAACCAATTTTTCCCTTCCCCCCTAGTATAAGTGCTACTTTGTTTTCAAGAGAGAATAGGTTTCGAGTTTTCATTTTAAAAGCTTTGTATGTAGATAATTTTTTTCCTCCATATACCAACGCTTTTCGTTAACCATATGAATTTTATCAATTAGTACATCGTGAACTAAATTTCTATTTAAATTACCTATCAATGCTTTGAGTTGTTTCATTTTCTCTTCTCCTACTGGAGCTAGGACTCTTCCGAGGGGTATATGTGCCCAACTTGATTGTTTAACCGGTAAACCAGTTACCTTTGAAAATAACATTTTCCTAAATTCATATATTTCACTTCCTAAATCAACTCCCTTTAACACTATACATCCATCTATATGAATCTGTATCCCTACAATTCTAAGACAGAAAGGATCACCTTTCCATTGATCAAGGAACTTTTTAGAATTTTTAATTAATTCTTGATCATAAGAATCATCAGGCCATTTAATAACAGCATATTCAACCCCAAGGTTTTCTTGACTAACAAAGTAAAATATTTCTTCTTGTAGGATATTTTCTAGTTGTAGAATGATTTTCTTGATGAATTCTTGAGACTCCTTATAAAAAGATATCCCTGACAGTATGGCGTAAACATCTACCTCTCTGGGCTTAGGCTTTTTCTCATTAATAGATTCATTTAAAAAGAAAGACCTAGAATTCATTAAATCAGCCATCTTAAGGTCAATATTTTTGTCAATAAGATTCCCAACACTATCGTAACTTGACAGTAAATCTTCAATTCTTTGATCTTTAATGCTCATTCATTAACGGGTCTACTAGATCTGAAACCGCCACATTCTCAGCAAACTCTGAGTCCGATCTTAAAGACTCTCCAATAGGCATCCCTTTTTTATATTTTTTAATTAATTTTTGGTTTTTATCTGAAATATCACTTATCGAATCTGGTAAAATTACATACATATCTTTGTACTTATAAGTTCTCTCACTTTCTACATCAGTAAAGAGTTCTTCATATAATTTTTCTCCAGACTTTAATCCAGTTTCCACTACTTTAATTTTTTTATTATAATTTTTAAAATTTATAGCCACATCACCAATACTTGCTGCACCCATATCTGAAATAAAAGTCTCCCCTCCGACCAATAATCTACATGAGTCAATACAAAGATCTACAGCATCTTCCAAAGATATAAAGAATCTGGTCATATTTTTACTTGTAAGTGTAATATTTCTATTGCTTAAGACTTGATCTTTAAATATCTTAGCCACAGAACCATTCGTGTTCCATACGTTTCCAAATCTTAAACACCCAAATCTACTATCACTTGACCCGGAATAGTTGTTAGCACTTATGATAAGTTTCTCTGCAAGTAATTTTGTAGCGCCCATTGTACTTGATGGGTTTACAGCCTTATCGCTACTTGTTAATAAAACTTTCTTTACATTATTTTTTATCGACGCATTTATAACATTATTTGTGCCTAAGACATTAGTATTTAAAGCCTCAAAAGGATTATATTCACTAAGCTCAACATGCTTTAAAGCAGCGCAATGATATACCTCATCCACTCCATTTAATGCATAAATTAATCTATCTTCATCTCTTATATCGCCTATGAAAATTCTAAGATTTTTATCCTTTTTTTCAGATTTAAGTCTCTGATTTAAAAGAAACAACTTATCCTCGCTCGTATCAAAAGCGCACACTATATTTTTAGAGTCTAACAGGCGCGACACAAGAGCCTCTCCAACAGATCCGCAAGCCCCAGTTACTAAAATTCTCTTCATTCTTTTCCTCTAATCTAAGTAATCATAAGAAATGTGTTCACCTTTTTTTAAGGGCTTTAAAAGATTTTTTCCTATAACTTTATTGATCTCAAATGGCTTAATTCCATCCTGTGGGCAGGGCCTAAGAGCTTCTATATTTTTTCTTGTGATGACTTCGCCCCTAGATAAGTCTTCTTTAGCCCTAAGACATCTCTGTTGAACTATGACTGTCATCTTTTCATTATCTTCAACCTTTTTAATGCCGTCTCCTAGCATAGCCTCTAAGGATCTTGTTTCATCTACCATCTGGCGCCATTCATCCGGTGTGGTAGCAAAACCATGATCGGGTCCTTGTCTTTTATCATCATCGGTAAAGTGCTTTTCTATAACTCTTGCACCCAAAGCTACTGATCCTAAAACCCCCGTCCAGCCTTTCGAGTGACAACTTAAACCCAAAACTACTTCTGGAAATAATTTTGCATATTGATTTAAAACTCTAAGATTTTGAAAATCAGGATTTTCTGTACCATTTTCATAATTCGTATTGCATTGCATGATACAAGTATTATTAAAATTGCCGTCTAGAACCTTCATAGCATTTTTAACTTCAAGAAGAGAGGCTGCTCCAGTAGCTATCAATATAGGCTTATTTTTTATTGACATAGCTTCTATGATCTCAATGTAGGTAATGTCTCCAGATCCAACCTTGTAGGCGTCAACATAAGGCTCTACATAATCTACTAAGTTCATTGAATACGGACTTGTAAAAAAACCCATTCCTAAACTGTGTGATATCTCTGATAGCTCTTCAGTCCATTCTTTAGCTAAAGAAGCTTTGTTGTAAGTACTAGAAACAGAGTCTTTCCATTCAGACTGGTGAGTTTGAACTGAATTATTCAAAGAGTTAAAGCCAAAATCAGAAACTAAAGTTTCAGCAGTATAATGCTGAAACTTAGCTGCATCTGCTCCACTTTCAGCAGCTATCTTGATTAGTTCTTTAGCTCTATTTAAATCTCCGTCAAAGTTTGAGCCTATCTCTGCTATGAAATAAGTGGGCTCATTCGGTCCAATTTTTCTATTAAAAATTTCCATTTATACTCTTCATTTAGCGTAAAGTTGGGTAAATCTATCTAAATTCTCTTCGATGTTAGTATTTGATATATCAATGGCTTCACCACTAATATTGCCTATTAATCTACCTAGCAGTCTAGTCAAAAGAATATTAAAAACAAGATCATGACCTAAATTTGTTAGTATTATTGCTTTTTTAAACTCTTCATTGTTCTCTTCTTTCATTATAGAAGGATACCAGTCTCTATAGGGATTTTTGGTCAAAGAAAAATTAAAGCCACGTAGCTCTATTTTCTCAAAAGTGTAATAGTAGTGGAGAATAAATAAAGTCCTTTGCAATCCCATAGGGCTACCTAAAGGGATAGAAGAAGGGATGAGATCAAAAACTATATCTGCTCTGATGGAATTAGAAATGTCTTGTTGACTAATAATATTTGCTTGCGGGTATTTTTTTTTCCATGCGATAACTTCGCTGCTTTTTTGCTTTGAAAAAATATTATTTAGTATAATTAAAGTCTTCGATGAGTATGCACCTAAGGTTTTCTTTGGTGGTTTGTTAAACACGATTAAATCAACGTCATCTAAATCTAGAAAATCTTCTTCTGATGCAGAGGGTCCTAGGAAAACAATATGCCTGAAGTTCTTCTGCTGATTTGATTCAATTAAGATATTGCCATGTTCCATTTCTTTAACTTCTTTAATCTCTTGAATTAAAGAATCATCCAAATCAATAAACTGTAAAAAATCTTCATGAGAGACTACGGATAGGTAGTTTCTTGCTTCAGTTGTAAAGTCAGAAAAGTATCCTCTTGAATATGCAATTGCTAGAAATATTTTATGCTTGTAAGCAATCTTAAAATTTAAGTTTTCAAAATTTTTTTTAAAAGAGTTTTCAAGAATTTTTCTTAAAATTCTTTTCTTGTAATAACTAAGTCCTGGGTTTTGAAGAAGAGAAAGTGGATTTAAAAAAAAGATCTTAGACAAGATCTTAAGAACCAGATCATTAGAAAAGAATTTTGACTTCATTTAACTATTGAGCTTTCAATTCAATTCATTTTTTAGAAGACTAACTGCATGACCATAAGCCATATTTTGCGCTTCATATGTCATGCCTCCAATATGTGGAGTAATTAAAACTTGATTGGATGCATTGGCAAACTTTACCAATAAATTATCTCCTTTATCACCAATTTTTACTTCATCTTTTAAAACATCTGTTGCGTATTTAGCATATTTATTTTCTTTAAGAAATCCTATAACATCATCTTCATTTACAATCTCGCCTCTTGAAGTATTAACTAATAGTAAATTCTTTTTAGCATGATTAAGCACTTCCTTATCAACAAGACCTATTGTGTCGTCATCAACATGAACGTGAAGAGAGACAATATCACTTTCGTAAAATAACTCATTTATACTATCCACTTTCTCTATCCAGCTACTAGCACTAGAAACAAATGGATCATAAAAACTGATCTTGTTTGCAAGGGGTTTCATGAATCTCGCATACATACCACCTAATCTACCTAAACCTACTATTCCTATATTCAAAGTATCAAATTGACGTCCAATGTATGGCGTATAGTCCCATTCTCCATTTTTTACAGATTGGAAGGACTGTGGAATTGATCTTACCGAAGATAAAGTCAATGCTAAAGCATGTTCTGCAGTAGAAGATATTTTATTAGTAATATTCTTTTCTTTTGTGATTGACAAGACTTTGATGTCTATTGATTGCATAAGCTGTTTGTCAATGTGGTTAGTGCCAGTAGAAGCTGTACATATAATTTTTAGATTTGGAGCTCCTTCTACAATGTCTTTGCCAAGGAAAATTTTAGATTTATTTGGGTTTGTAAAAATTATATCGGCAGTCTTGAGATCTTCAATAATATCTTCAAAAGATGGATCATCCCTAACACATAAATCACCTAACGAGCTAAGCTCTCTCTTGACTTCGGGTAGGTGATCAATTGGTGTTATGCATAAAATTTTCATTAAGACAATCTTTGATTAAGAAGATATCGAGCTAGCTCTAGATCTGCAAGCGTGTCTATATTAACTGTCCTTTCAGGAGGTAAAATATATGGTCGCGAGTTTTCACCACCATATCTTCTATTATCGTCCATTAAATACTTTCTAGACATACAATATATAGAACCACTTCGAATATAAGCTTTAGGGAGTAAATCCTGTCTTCTTGCTTCATTTTTTTCAGGAGCACCAAAATCTAATATTTTATCGTCCTTAATCATCTTAATCCTTGCAGGATGATGATCTTCTAATTGATGAACTGCTATAACCGAATCAGCTTTAGTTTTGATGATTTTCTCAATGCATTCATCAATATCATTTACTGATTTAAGTGGGTTGGTGCACATTAATTCAACAATGTAGTCATACTGAATATTTCTTTTCTTTTCCATGAAATTAACTGCATGCTGAAGACCAGAAAGTGAACTGGATTCATCAAGAGAAAGCTCACTAGGTCTCAAAAAGGGTACTTCTACATCATACCCTTTTGCAACCTCAGCTATCTTTTCTGAATCGGTTGAAACAATATATTCATCTAGAAAAATTGACTTTTTTGCCTGCTCAATTGTGTAATAAATTAAGGGATGACCCTCTATGAGAGTTATATTCTTTTCAGGAATAGATTTTGATCCGCCTCTAGCGAGAGTAATACCCAGGATATTAAATTTATTCATCCGATGCCTTTCCAGGTATTACCATTTTCTGTGTAGTGATGGTCTACAACAATATTAGGGTCGTAATAGGTCGTTCCTCCTTGATCGATTACATCTCTTGCCCAGTATCTATCCTCTTTTCCACTTAATATCTCATTAAAGGGAGTTTTCAAGAGGACAGACTTTTTAAAGCAAGATACGGCATTATGGAAAAAATATCTATTCTCCATTTCAGAGTACATATTTTCTTCAGCCACATCTTTAAAATGACTCCATAGATATCTCTTTTGAATTTTTTTACCTTCAAAAATAGGTATTTGATTTCCAAATACTCCAGAATGATTTTCCATATTCTCAAGTGTTTCTTTTATATTTATTTGCTTCATGACGCAATGGCTAGACATTATCAATATGTTTTCATGAGAGGCATTTTCTACTCCCAAATTTATTGCTTTTCCAGGTGTGTACCCATCAATATTGAAAAAATTTAAATCGGTATAGTTTGAATCTAAATCATTGTAGTTGGGATCTTTTTGGAAATATGATGCAATCGATAAAGTCTTGTCAGTGGAACAATTATCTACAATAATTATTTCATTATTTGGGATATTATCTATGATTGATTGAATAGCATGACCTATCCATCTATCTTCATTCTTGGTTCTAATAATTACACTGAAGCTATTTCGCTCAATTTTGGTTTTCACTTGTAGTCTTGTGGCTCCCATCTACCTCTATAATTCTGCATGGTATCTAATTCTAAATCCTGGAACTCTTTACCATGATCTATCATAGCGTTTTCTGTTAATTTGATTTGTTTGGTCATTAGTTTGAATTCAGCTGGATCCAATGCAAACTTATTGTCCCGACCCGGTAAATTTTTATCAGTAGTGAAGTGTTTTTCAATAACTGATGCCCCTAAAGTTACAGCAAGGCTTGGCATTAATGAACCTTCCGTATGATCACTAAATCCGATTTTAGAGTGAAGAGTTTTAAGCCATTCTAACCTTGGAAGATTAATATTACTTTCAGGGCAAGGGTATGAAGATATGCAATGCATTAATGTAAAGTCACTATCTTTGGATTGTAAAATTTCTACCGACCTAGATACTTCTTCTGATGTCGCAGCACCTGCTGATAAATATATATTCTTAAAATTTTCAGCACAAAATTCTACTAAAGAAAAATTAGCTATCTCATGCGAGGGTATTTTAATATTATCGATACCAAGATCTTTTATAAAATTAGCTCCTATTGTACCAAAAACGCTAATTAGAAATTCACAACCCATACCTTCAACAGAATCCTTTAAAAAAGCAATTTTATTTCTATCTAGAGCCGCCATTTCATAAATTTCTCTTCTTCCATCTATATCCCAAGGGCCTTCTTTTAGAAATTTTGGATCCCAGTATTGAAATTTTATGATATCTGCACCCGATTCTTGAGCAGAAACAATCATGGAAGCGGCTAAGTCATTATCTCCCATATGGTTCCAGCCTATTTCAGCTATGACAGAATTTTTCATTATTTTACTCCTTCTACAAATAAACTAGCGTGAGGCCTTGTTCTATTAAATGCATTATTTTCTTTGTCGGCAAAATAAGGCACTCTACTTCCAAATCTTGTGGTTTCTTTTACTTGCGAAAACCCAGATTTTTTCATGACCTGAATCATTTTTTTTGGGTTCCAGTATGATTTGTGGATATCTGGAATCAACCTTTCTTTCACATCACAGTCATTAGATAACTTTTGGAAATAATCTAGATAGTCTTGCCTGCCGAGTTTATCTAATTTATCTAATAGATCATTATCTGCGAAGTCATCCACTACGGGACCTGCAAATTCTCTAGTTATCAATCTTAACCATGAATCATATCGGTAAACATTTTTATTTCTTACCCAGTTAAAAAAATGTAAATCTCTAGCCTCATAAGCATCAAAATATAAATCTATATCTGGTACTGTAACTCTAAAGCATCCGCCCGGCTTCAGTACCCTATGCACCTCAGAGGTGATATGGGCAACATTAATATCTTGAAGATGTTCATAGGTATGTGAAGTATATATACCTTCGAATCTCGAATTCTCAAATGGTAATCTATCATTGCTTAAAAGATCAAATTCAACATCGCAGATATTTATTGCATCCTTTCCAGACATATTTTTTTCAATATTTATATCCAAACCTACTGTCAAAGGATCCTTCCAATTAGCACCGCTGCCTATATTCAGATATGGCATATCTTCAATAGAAATTCTATCTTGCGTAGGAGATGATTTTGGCTTTCTAAGTAACAGCAGCCTTGTCTTAAGAATACTTATTATGGTGCCTAAGAAATTTCTAAATTTAGAAGAGAAATGTAAGTTTCCTAAATAAAGTTCGAAAGGCTGGAGCATTTGCTTCAAATTTCTATAATCTTGATTACTTCTTGATTTACCAAAATGTTTTGAGGATGCTTTACCAAAATTCAGTATTACTGCTTCTCTTACATTTTCTGAATTAGAATTCCCTGAAATACCATGCACTAAATTAGAGTTTATAATCAATATATCTCCAGGGTCAGCTTCAACTTCTATTATTTGAGATTTAAGATTTTCAGGCAGTATCTCTTCATATAATTCCCTTTGATGAATTACGTTATAACTAGGTTTTAATCTTAAGGCCTTAGAAGCTAATGCATTAACCTCTGAATGTTTTTTATGGCTTTTAGGTATTATTTTTGTGGGTGAACGACCATCCTTTGAACCATTTAAATAGAGCAAGGCATTAATAAAGAAGTTGTCTTCGGATAAAATTTTATTATTTCCATATGTAAATCCATATGTATCCATATGCATTACTTTATCTTCGCCTGAATAGCTTGGATACATTCTATTTGCAGAGCCTTCAAGAAAAGATAACTTTTCGGATGTTAAAAGTTTCTTTGCTATCTCAATCAGATCTTCAAAGAAAATACTTTGTAAAATGTCAGAATTAAAATCTTTTATGTTTTTTGATGCTCTCTTCCCATATAAAGCAAAAGGAGTATCAGTAATAATGGGGCTACCCACGCCTCTCAGGATTCTATGATTAGTTGGAACGCCATCGATCCTAATTTTTTTCTCTTTATCAAGATATATTTTATTTTGGTAAAAAGCGTGATCTCTGCTTATTGCATCATCAAATGAAGAAGAATAGTCATCAAAACAAATATCTTGATGGTCTAATAACAACTTTAGATTTTCATTAGGTATTATGTTCTTTAATAAAACATAACCTTCTTCATGGAATTTGGACAAATCTTGGTTGTACATTATTTTTTTATATTTTTAATAATCTGGTGCCCGGGGCCGGACTCGAACCGGCACGAAGTTTCCTTCGAGGGATTTTAAGTCCCTTGTGTCTACCAATTCCACCACCCGGGCATATTTAAATAAAATTTCACTCTTATATTGTTGTAAAAACTATATTTATTATTCTTCAACTATTGCTCTTCCTAAAAGTTTTTCCCAATCCCTTTCAGGTCTAACATTTAAATTTGTTTCCCATGCTCCTTGAAGAACTGGTAGATCCAATCCTAAATCATTACCAAAATGAATTAGGGCCTGGATATCTTTAGGAAAACAACTTCCTCCGAACCCAAACTTTCCATCTGGTCCAGGAACATTGGTATGGGAACTACCAATCCTGCCATCTCTTATAAAACCATCTATTAGCTGATCCCAGTCTGCATTAACAGCATCAGATATTAACCTCATTTCATTAAGAAAAGAAACCTTAGTGGCAAAATAAGTATTACAGGCATATTTAATTAGCTCTGCTGTCTCAAAATTGGTTTCTATGATGGAGATAGATTGACCAAATCTATGCCTATACAATTCAGCAATAGCATTTGTATTTTCAATTTCACCCCCTAATACAAATCTTGATTGACTTATAAAGTCAAAATTTGCAGACCTTTCAGTAAGAAACTCAGGATTAAAAACTAATCTCAAATTAGGAAATTGGTCCTGAAGGTTGGAGGTGGTACCCGGAACAATTGTAGATCTCACTAAAAAGATAGTATCAAATTCCGGCATATAGACGTTATTGATCTCTTTTAAACATTGTGAAAGGATATCGAGATTTATAGAACCATCTTTATTTGAAGGAGTTGGAACAGAAATAAAAACCACCTCAGATTTTTCAACAACCTCATGAAGTTCGCATCCTTTCTTAGTAGGATCTTTGTCATAAACTCTCACCTCAGCATCATAGCCCACAGAAGGTGAAAATCCATGGGCCACAGCAGTCCCTACAAAGCCCCTGCCAATAACTCCTATGTTCTTTTTATCCATATTATTCTCCAAAATAAGGTTAAAACTTAAATTTTTGAGGCTGAGGTCGGAATCGAACCGGCGTAGACGGATTTGCAATCCGCTGCATAACCACTTTGCTACTCAGCCTTTTGGGTATTCTAAGTATCTATGAGCAATAAACCAGTTATTTAATTAAATTTTTATAAGCTTTTAAATATCCATAAAGACTGTAAAGGGATACGAAGGCTGACAGCCAAAATAAGAATTGGGTCATATAATAAAAATGATCTCCAAAGTTCGGAGAGACAATTAAAAAAGACAAAGCAGTGATTTGTAAAGTCGTTTTACTTTTAGCGATATAACTCACGATAACTGGATTATTACCTTGATTTTCTGCCAAGAATTGCCTGAATGCCATCATTACAAGCTCTCTAGATATTATTATAATAGAAGGAAGAATGAGTTCATCATTTTGAAAATAAGAAATTAAGAAGATTAGTGTCACTGAGATTAATAACTTATCTGCAACTAAATCGAGTAAGGCACCTAATTTACTTGTTGTTCCTGTCTTTCTTGCTATGAAACCATCTAAATGATCAGTAATACCTGCAATTATAAAAAATGATAAAGCAATCCAGTTATATAGAACATCTTGCAATGAGATTAAGAATAAAACTGGAAAAATAAGAGCTATTCTAGATAAGGTTATATAATTTACTAGATTCATTAATAATGTATTTCTTTAAAAATAGATTTTGCTGTGCTCTTTCCTATGCCTGAAACTTCACAAAGATCTTCAATACTGGCTCTTTTTATCTGTTCCAATGAACCAAAATATCTCAATAAGAGCTTCTTTCTAGTTGGACCTATTCCAGACAAGGTATCAATTGAAGAGCGAATAGATGATTTAGATCTTTTCTTTTTTTGAGATGTTATAGCAAATCTATGAGTTTCGTCTCTAATTTCTTGAATAAAATTAATAAAAGTAGAACTTTTCTCAAAAGATAGAGTTTTTCCATTAGCTAGATGTATTGAATCAAACGAGGTTTTTCTTCTAACTCCCTTAGATATTGAAATGATATTTACATTTTTAATCTTTAAATCTTCAAATTTTTTTATCACATTATTCAAATGGGTTTTGCCCCCATCAATAATTATAAGATTAGGTATATCCTTTTGGCTATCGGTAGAAAACCTTCTTTCAATCAACTCACACATTGAGCCAATATCGTTCCCAGCATTTTCTTTACTAATATTATAGGTCCTATAAAGCTTTCTTGCCTTGCCTTCTTTAGTAAAAACAACACAGCCAGCTATAGCGTTGTCTCCAGAGTGATGACTTATATCGTAAGACTCTATTAATTCAATTTTATCTAGAATATGTAATTCTTTTCTTAATTCCTCTATTTTGAACAAAATAATCTTATCCTCTTTATTCCTTCTTAAGGTGTATTCTGTATTTGCCTTGCATACCTCTACAAGTCCTTGATCTTTTTTTCCTGGCCTTGTGATTATAGATATTTTCTTTGAATGGAAATTAGATAATGCCCTCTCAATTAGAGATTTATTCTTCAAAGCCTGATCAACTACCAGCACAGGGGGGCAGTCGATAACATTCAAATATCTCTGAGAGATAAAACCTTCTAAAATATTATTATCTAAGGAATCTTTATCTTGTATGTAGTTTTGATGACCTGTCACCCAACCCTGATGAACATGTGTAACTCCAATCTTTACTTTGTCCTTCACTAAAGTTGCATAGATAGCATCTCTACTCTTCTTAAATCCAGCTACACTTTGAGATCTCTGAATATCCCTTAAAGCAGATATCCTATCTCTGTAAATAGCAGCTTTTTCATAATTTTTTTCTAGAGAAAGCTTGTCCATTAAATGATAGAAATTATTAATGAGCTCTTCTGATTTTCCTGAGAGCAGAAGTTCAGCACCTTTAACATCTCTCAAATAGTCTTCATTATCTATCAGTCCCGTGCATGGAGCTGAACATCTTCCAATTTCATGTTGCAAACAAGGCCTACTTCTATTTTTAAAATAAGAATCCGAACAATTCCTCAATCTGAATGTCTTTTGAACTAACTTTAATGAATCTCTGACTGCATACGAGTTAGGGAACGGTCCAAAAAATTTACCATTTTTTTGTTTCTTTCCTAGAAAAGATTTAGCTGACGGGTAGTCCTTTGTATTTTCAATTTTGATCCATGGATATCCCTTGTCGTCTTTAAATTGAACATTAAATTTAGGTTTAAATTCTTTAATTAAAAATTGCTCAAGAAGTAACGACTCTAATTCCGTATTAGTTAGAGCAAATTCTAAGAATTCAGCTTGTTCAAAAAGTTTTTCAATTTTTTTAGTCCTCGAAGAAACCCTAAAATAAGATGCTACACGTTTATTTAGGGACTTGGCCTTTCCGATATAAAGAGGGGTTGTGTGCTTGTCTAAAAATTTATACACACCTGGGCTTACAGGCAACTCTTCAAGAAACCGCTTTATGCTCTCTCTGCTTTTAGGGATGAGGTAAGGAGACTCAATGAAAATCTTTTCTTCCATACATATCTTCTAATCTTATTATGTCATCCTCTCCGAAATAAGTTCCAGTTTGGATTTCAATTAATTCCAAAACTTCACTATTTAAATTTTCAATCCTATGTTTTTCATTTTTATCTATTATTATTGATTCACCTGGATATAGGTCTAAAACATTATCGCCTTTAGTCACTGTAGCTATACCTTGAGTTATGTACCAAGTCTCTGATCTGTACTCGTGCATCTGCATAGAAAGCTTCTGATCAGGACTTATCGATAGAATTTTAACTTTAGAAAGATCTGTCTCTAAAAGTACTTCAAAATAACCCCAAGGTTTATTTATTCGAGATGAACCTTCTTTAGAATAAAGCGTAAGGCCGTGTTCAGGATTTTTTTGCAGATTGCTCAAAGCATGCCAAGAGCCTAAGTCTGTCCATCCAGCATCTAGATTTATCATATAGTTTTTATCATTTGATTCTACAAAAGCTTTATCAAAAGAAATATTTGTAAGCTTAGAGAATCTATCTTTGTTTGGGTAAAAGTATATTTGCTTTGGATTGAAGGAAAATAAAAGATCTACTAAGAGATTATATGTTTCAACTTTATCCTCTCTTATGGAATCTCGAAACCATTTCCCTTCAAAACTAAATATTCCTGAATTCCACAAAGTATTGGGTTGTTTGAGTAAAAGTTTAGCTTTCTCTAGATTAGGTTTCTCTATAAATGAGGTAACCTCTTTAAGTCCATTATTAGTTGATTTAACAGAAATGTAACCATATTCAGTAGATGGACTGTCGGGCATTACACCCATTAATGTCAAACCATCTCCCTTGAATTGATTTTTTATAGAAGAGCAAGTTTCATAAAAGGCTTTATTATAAGGAATATAATGATCCGCAGGCATTACTATATATCTTTCATTTTCATTATTCTCTATGGCAGTTAAGACAGGTAATGCTAATGCAGGAAAGGTATTTTTAGACTCTGGTTCTAAAATAATTCTTTCAACCTCTACACCTGTTTTTCTTAACGATTCTTCGACTAATAAAAGATATTCTTCGGATGTTACTATCACAGGCTTTTTAAATAAATCTCTGTTATTTATTCTTTGAAGAGTCAAATCAAAAAGAGATAGATCTCCAAATAAAGGTAAGAATTGTTTGGGCTTTTTCTTCGTTGAAAGAGGCCATAGTCTTTTACCTGATCCACCAGCCAGAATAATAGGTCTAAAATTTCGAGAAGTCATATAGGAATTATAAACTAGTACTTAGGCAGAAAAGTAGCGTCAAAGAAATCTGATAGAATTTTTTTATCTTTCTTTATATCCAAAGCTAGTCTCTTACCTAATTGGACTCCCCATTGATCAAAAGGATCTACTCCCAATATTAGAGATTCAATAAAAACTTTGTGTTCGTAAAGAGCTATTAAAAAACCAAGACTCTTTAAACAAAGTGAGTCTAATTGAATTACAGAACAAGGATTATTTCCTTTAATTGACTTATAAGGATTTGCCCTGTCTTCTTCCCCCTGACTCATGGCAATAACCTGCGAGAGAAGCATTTCTTGAGAATCAACAGAATCATTAGTTGTGTTATTTAGTCCAATAAAATCACAAGAAGTTTCGGTCTGACCCTGCATAAGCCACTGAAAAGTAGAGTGTTGAGCTTCAATGCCATAGCCACCCCAAATGAGTGGAGATGTTGGAAATGGAGATTTCTCGTTTTTAAAATTTACAGATTTTCCATTACTCTCCATGCAAAGTTGGGAAATATATTTAGTTAAAGAGCGTAATCTAAAATTATAAGTAAATATTCCATGGTTATTAATATTCAAAGCAGTAGAGTTAAAAATGCCACAAAGAGCCATCATAACTGGAATGTTTTTTATCCATGGTGAAGAGTGAGTATGCTGATCGGCCAAACGAGCTCCCTCTAAAAAATTCAAATAATTTTCATAATCAGAATTAATAAAAGAGGGTAAGCTAACAGATGACCATATTGAATATCTTCCGCCTAGTGATTCTAAAAGCTTAAACTGATTACTTTCTTTAATTCCATAGTCTGTCATGGCAGATGAATTAGAAGAAATTCCGTAAAGATAATCCTTGAAATCTAATTTGGAGTTCTCAGAAAACCAGGATTTTAGGTAATCTAAATTTTTTAAAATCTCTGATGTCTCAAAAGATTTAGATACAGCTAAAACTATAGTTTCTTCTTGAGAGCAAGAACTCAGAACATCCTTCAACTCAAGAAGATCGTAACTTGAACAGAAATTGACGTTTACCGAGCCTGGGTTGGATTGGAATTCATAAAGTAATTCAGCGCCTTGACGAGATCCTCCAATACTTATAGAAATGATATTTTTTATATTTTGGTCTTTTGAAATTTTCTCTAAGAAATTTTTTATCTTTTTTCTTTCTAAGAAGATTGACTTAAAACTGTCGTCAGCCGACTTAGACCTATAGAGAGTATGAGATACATTTCTATTTTCTGATGGATTTTGGAAATCTCCTTTAAAAAGATTATCTAAAGATTCCCGTATATTTAGTTCGTCTGGTATCTCTAGTAAAAAACCGAGAGAATCTTCATTAATTCTTTGCTTAGAGTAATCAAACTTGACCAGCTCGGTCTTAATGTTTTTTGCATTATCTAACTCGGAACTACTTAGATTGGAAATCGCTTTACTAGACATCTTCCCTCCGTAAGATAAAAGTTGTTTATGAATCTTTATCCTTAATTCATTCACTTTTATTTTTCCTACGAGACGAGAGATACAGTAATTCTAGAATACTGGTAATTACTATTCCGAAACAAAATGATATTAAAACTATATTTCCTAATTCAAAATCTATTTCAATGAAAAGGAGATCTAAATGAATTATATTTTTATTTAATGCTAAAAATATAAAAGAGTATATTCCAATTAAACCCATAGAGATCAAAAGCAATAGAAGCGAGAGACTCATAATTATTTATCCGCACTAAGCCAGCCACTCTCCAGTAACTTGTCTTCGACATATTGGAGTAAAGCGTGACCTGCAGTTATATGACTCTCTTGTATTCTAGCTGTTACCTTATCTGGGACAATAAATGCTGTATTGCAATATTTAAGTGCCTCACCCCCATCTCCGCCAAGAAAACCTAAAGAATATATTCCCCTTTCATTTGCTAACTTTAATGTTTCTATTATATTTTTTGAATTTCCTGATGTAGTAATTGCTAACAAGACATCACCTTCAGAAGAAAGAGCTGAAAAAACTCTTTTGAAAATATCATCTGATCCAAAATCATTAATACAAGCCGTTAAAGTGGAAGTATCTTGTGCCAAGGATAAGGCAGGAATGCTATCTCTGTTTACATCGGAAGTTAATCTTATAAGGAATTCCGCGGCTAAATGCTGGGCATCGGCGGCCGAGCCTCCATTACCACAAATAAGCAGTTTTCCTTTTTTAGATATAGATTCAGCAATAATATTGCCAGCATCTAATAAAACTTTATAAGCACCTTCATCTATAACTTTTTGTTTAACTATTATAGAGTCTTCAAAAGTTTGTTTTATCTTATTTTCAATACCA
>Ga0213861_10001681_pt1 | contig 19399 bp, 15 predicted proteins | sample PICome_4_FD_160110 | JGI IMG/M metagenome (GOLD analysis project Ga0213861, IMG submission 160110) | Coastal seawater microbial communities near Pivers Island, North Carolina, United States - PICO131 | ecosystem: Environmental > Aquatic > Marine > Coastal | place: USA: North Carolina... | reverse complement strand
TAAACATCTACTAGTGTGATGAAGATACTTTTTGTTTCTTCATATTATATTACTATTCTGATATCCTTATATTGTTTTCTGTATCAAACGTCTCGTGTTGTTTTTCTTACGCACGGGGCTTTTAATAAATGGATGTATCCGCAAACCATGCTGCATGAAAGTTGACAAAGTCAACAATGTTTTCATTGACATGCCTTCTCCTCCGAGTTTTGAGCAATCCATTCTTATTGGTCATGTATGTGACGAGATCGACGAAAGATCGCAAATAGATGTTTATACTTAATTCTGCTAATTCTGCTGATTCTACTAATTCTGCTCTTCACAACAATGATTTTAAGTGGAATTGCGTGCGACAGACAGGACATTTCAACCTGTCAAGATTTTCCTGTGATTTGATGTATGCGTCTATGCAAAATGTGTGAAGTTTATGGCCACATAGAATTTGTATTTCTTTGTCATTTTCATCAAAATCATCCAAACAAATCGAGCATGTTGCGTCGTCGCTTTTCCTTGACTTTGTATATTTGAACGTTTTCTTTATTGATACTTGCAAAGTAGGAAAGATTTCGTACATTATTGCAAGGTTTTTTGCATTATCTATATGAATAGAGTCTATATGCTTGTCGTCGACAGCGTCTATAAGCTTCGATGAGTTCAAGAACGTTTGAATTGCCAATTTGTAATTTTCTATATGATATTTATGACTGTAGATTGTCAAATCTAATTTACGATCGAGATGGTGGTAAGCAATACTGATCGCTTCGTATGTAGTAAGATCTCCGCTACCTACAACTTGCTTGAATGTTCTCATGAACTCTTTTGTCGTATTCCTGTGTATTTGAAAGAAATGTTTCGTCAAATCAAATATAAAGTTAGGAGGAATTTCATGAAGATCTAATTGTAATTTTCTCATCAGAATTGACACATTCTTGCAAGTCAAGTAGGAAAGCTCAGTCTTAGTTACATTTTTGAGGAAGTTCCAAAAGATCATCTTATCAGTGTTCATAAGAAACTTGACAATCATCTTTTTATCCATACCAGAATCCTTAGTCACTTTTATGAGTTCATGGATTCGTATCTTATCAATTTCAACCTCTTTGTTGTTTAGATATTTCCATTCCGGGGATGAAATATATTTAGCCTCTATAAGATTATCCCGAACGCTATCGCAGCCATGTTTTTTCAAAATTTTTCCGTGGGATGATTTCTTGAATATTTGATTATTGAAGAGAAATTTAAAAACTTCATTGTTTTTTGTAATTGCACACAATTCGATCACATCACTCATTATTTTATCAAAATATCTGACGTTTCTTATATATATCCACGGTCTACAAATATGTGGATTTTTGATCTTATGAAAAAAGACAAGTGTCAACAGATCATAAGTCCACTTAAATCTAGGAATATCATTGTTCCAAACAAAGTGGGAGAAAATGGTTGTATGAAACTCGTTCAACTCAGAAACGTTTGAAAAGTCTCCTCGTATCTTTTGATTGATATATTCAATATAGAATTTCTTGAAGATCTCATCGTTATTGTGTTTCAACGCTTGAATACAAGCAATTATCTGAATTCTACGAAGAGGTGGATGAACCCACTCAAAGAATAAGCTCGTGTTTCCGTTTAGAACCTCTCTTATGTATCCCTCATCGTCAAAAGCGTATTCAAAAAATTTTTTCATTAGATATTGGTTAATTTCAAGAAGGGGGGTAAAATTACCCCTTTTTAGGTCATTTAACAAAATTTCAAAATACTGATACTGCATATATTAACCCTTTATATTTAAAATTCAAGATAATGAAACGCAAAAGAGACTTAGGTAAACATTGAAGAGTTGAGTTGAGTTGAGTTGAGTTGAGTTGAGTTGAGTTGAGTTGAGTTGAGTTGAGTTGAGTTGAAACTTTTTTTATCTGGTAATAATAATGCGTATTGAAAAAAACCCCAATGTATGGGGTCCACCATTGTGGGATATCTTACATTTTTTGACATTTAAATACAATTCTAAGGAAGACACGGAACTGTATTTGAAATTGTTTTCTGAATATGTATTGACTTTGATACCCTGCCCTCCATGTGAGAGACATTATGAACGGCGCCTTGTTAAAATCCCCATTGATCTTCGTTCGAGGGAAAAGCTTTCACGTTGGCTCGTGAATCTACACAATGATGTAAATAAAGAGCTGAAAAAACCTACAATGTCTTACGAGAAAGTTGTTGAAAGATACAAGAAAAATGAATCTAATAGAAAAAGAATCATGAAATCTTTCATTACATATAACAACATTTCTCGCGGTTATGTTACAGCAAATTCACAAGTTCAAAAGGCAAACTCTAATCTTATAAGGATTGTTATGAAACATCTTTAGAATTGTGGCTTGCCAGTTTTCATCTTACAAAGTGATTCCGGACTTTTTATATTCGGTATGAGCACAATATCATCATCTGTAATTAAGTAAACAATCGACGCAGCAAGGAAGAAAATCAAAACAAGATTTGTGGTTGGCATATCTTCCTCATCATTTGATTCATCATTAAGAAAGTACATCATGTAAAAGACAGCAGCTATGAATCCAGACACTAACGCATACAAAAATGAAGTAGAACAAGTTAACATTATTAAATATAGCACATAAAAAAAAATGGTGCGTTTAGCAAAACTAAAAAATATAGAATGAATTGTTTAATAGCTATGCCAATTCAAGAAACCGGAATATGGGTCGGTAAAAATATGCAAACAAAACATCGACACGATGATAGATTGAGCAAAGCTATTGTAAGTTTCTTTAAAAACGAGGATTGTAAAGAAGTTGTCGATTTTGGCTGTGGAATGGGAATGTATGTTAAGGATATCAATGATTCAGATATCAAGTGTGAAGGTTACGACGGAAATCCAGCAACACATGAAATCACGGATGGAACTTGTGATGTAATCGACTTATCGAAAGACTTTCATTTGGGAAAGAAATTTGATTGGGTGATTTCTTTAGAAGTAGGTGAACATCTCCCCCCAAAATATGAAGACATTTACATAAATAATTTACATAAGCACACATCAAAGGGAATTATAATGAGTTGGGCGGTTCCTCGACAAGGTGGTGATGGACACGTTAATGAAAGGGACAATTCCTACATTCGCTCTAAATTTGAAGCCCTCGGTTACGAAAGCAATATGGAAGCTGAGAAGATATTAAGAAAATCTTCGAGTCTTTGGTGGTTTAAAAAGACTGTGTTTGTTTTCCGCAAAAGGCAAGACGAAATCGATAAAGACGAAATCGATAAAGACGAAATCGATAAAGACGAAATCGATAAAGACGAAATCGATAAAGACGAAATCGATAAAGACGAAATCGATAAAGACGAAATCGATAAAGACGAAATCGATAAACAAATTGATTTGGAACAATTGAATATTGATCGATCAAGCCAAACAGAAGAATTCAACCAGTATCCGTGTAATTTTTGCCCTAATTGCGGATTCAATCTTCGCGCCTCGTAAGTTGGTGCATTATCATGCTTTCCAAATTCTTACGTGATTTTCGATATAAACTTCTGTTTCAACTTCTGGGAAAACCTTAAGAATATCGAGGTCAATATTCTTTAGGTAGCACTCTACATAAGGTTCTCCACTCAACATCGCTTTTGATGGTTTATATGAAGTATCTATGTCGACGATAAGAACTTTGCCATCATCCTTAAGATTGTTTTTGATATTTTCGAGAATCAAAACACGAGCTTCTTGCGGAATTTCATGAAATCCAAAAAGCAACGTAATGAGATCTTGTTTCTCATCTAATTCAACTGATTCAACGTTTTCTTGAAGAAAATTGATATTTTCCGTGAAAAGTTTAGCGACTCTCAACATTTCTTTGGATGTATCTACACCTGTTACCACAGCATCGCTGAATACTTTTTGTAATGCTTCCGTACTTGTACCAGTTCCACAGCAGAAATCCGTAACAAATTTGGGGTTTTCAATTTTCAAAGAACGTATGATGTTTTCTCTTATATTTTCACCATCATAAGCAACCTGATCAATCAATTTAGTAAAAGGTCTTGCCATAAAACTGTGAAAAATCCCACCAATACCTATATTTCCAAAGTTATGAATACGAGGATCAAATTGATAAGGGATTTGAATGATTTTTCCATCAAAATTCAAAGCAGAAGAGAGTGACAAAATAAGTGCGAAAATGTTATGTTTAAAATTCATCGAAAAAGAAACCTTCTAATATATATGTCATATATATTTATATGTTTGTATCAAATTGAGAAAATGGTTTGATAGGAGACTTGAGATTGAATTTTAACAGGAAAAGAGAACATTTTACACGTATTCTGATGGCTCGAAAAATGCCGGATGGTTCCAAGATTTCTAAGAAGTCGATTGCCAAAGACAAGAAAAACTACAATTCTTACAATCAAAAGACTCTACGACTGAAGCAAGAGTTGATTGAAAAAAGAAAGATGGTGGGAAAAATTGTGTGAAATGGTTTCTCTTTTTTATATATCATAATTGTAATGGTGAATTACGAAGTCGTCGTCTACACAAGCCCTAGGGATAAAACGAGATACCTTTTTTCCAAGACAACGGATAATGATCCAGATATTACAACAATATATAGCATGTTTAGTCAGTTCGATACGTTGCGAGACTTTAGACGCAAGTTGGTCGTACAACTTGATAATGATTCTCTATTGAACTCTTATATTTGGTTTTCTCCAGAAAACTCACCGTTTGACAAACAGTCCTCACGTTTGGAATCAAAAGAGAATCAAACGTTAGTTCAATACAAAAAACATACTATTAACATTATATCATGGGATTTACTAAAAGCTCTGAGTGATCCCATTACATGGGTTAAAGATCACGAAGTTGAAGAAACTAATAATTTGACTAATGAGGATAAAGATATTATTAGAGAAAATATACTGGATACAACCAGAATAGAACATGGGATTCAAAAGATAGTGGATTCTCCATACAAAGAAAATCCGGTTAAAAACAATATAAGAAAAGCCGATTTTTATTTGACAACTGAAAACAGCTTACAACTTCGTGATGAAGATTTGGAAACTATATTCAAAATTTACGAGGTTGATAGTCAAGTTCCCTTAATGAAGTATGGGGGAAAAAATAAAATATTTTCCGAAGCAAATTATGTTGGTAAATCTTGGAATGTTTGGTTAGATACAGACAAGGAAAAAAAGAGTTTGCTCGATGGTTTAAAATCAAGTAGCATAAAAGAAAAACTTAAAAAAGAATTTGCTGTTCCTCAAATATACGAGCAACATAAAAATGAAGTGAAGACCATGTATGACAAATTGGAAATGATTTACACTTATGAAGAAAAACCACATGTAAGCTGCAGAATAACTATCAGTAGTGTTGTTGTCAAAGACTTTTTTGAAGGTGATGATAAAAAGGATTCGAAAATCAAGAAATACAGTAAAATTCATATAGGAATTGGAGTAGCAAATAAGAGTTCATCCTCATGCAATTTTGATGAGAAAGATTTTGAAAAACTCTACCGAGGTTTAAAAAAGGTAGTTGAAAAAATTCAAAAAATCTTCAAAAATATACGATTTGACGTAAAAGAGTTAGAAGATATTTCTTTCGTCAATTTGAATGTTTGCTATGAAATCAATAAGTTAAAGTATGGTTTGGGAGTGAAAGATTTCAATTGTGGTTTAAAAAATATGAAAGAATATGGTTTATATGGTATAACTTACCAGACCATAGAGAAAGATAAAGAAAATGTCGAAAAACTAAAGACAAAGTACAGGTTTTTAAAGGTGACCGAGCCACCGGAATTCCAGGATTTCAAAAACAAAATCTATTCTATGATAAAAAGCAATGACGACATTGAGACAATCAATTTTCTAGATTTGTATCGTAGAATCCTCAATATGAATGCGAATGACTTGAAAATGTCAAAAAAAGAAGCTAAAAATGATGGCGGTAAAGAAATAGGAAACTCGGGAACACTTTGCTTTGCGGATGAGACGAGTTATACGATTCAATACTATCCAAAAACGTATTACGAATTCGAATATTTTAATCTTTTTTTACATAGCTATTACAATGATTATAAACAGAATAGTTTGGAATCCAAAAAAATCAAAAACGAGACTAAGTCCAATAAATATGTCAAAGAAAAAATTAGATTCACAAAACCTACATATGACGAAACTGATAGTCCAGAACAAGAAGATGATGACTCCGAATCCAACGAACCAGAAGATGAAGAAGAGTCTACATCGACTAAGTCGCAAGTGAATGAATCCGAATCCAACGAACCAGAAGAATTAAATGAACCAGAAGAATTAAATGACCCAGGTGAACCATTAGATAATTTAAATAATCTAAAAGAAGTAAAACCGAATCGATTTTATCATTTCTTTCCATATGCGGTTAGTTGTCCAAATTCACCAAACCCAGAGATAGAAGCCATGTGCGGTTATGTAAAAGAGATAAATTACAATTATCTGCAAGTAATCGCACTTCATGAAAAGGAAAGCAATCTGGTCAAAAAAAATGACACTTTTTTAAAAAGTCAAGAAAATGCCAAAGAAAGAATCCACCAATTGTCAAAATACAAAAATTGCTTTATTTTGTCATGTGATGCGTTTTGTTTTCATTGTAAAACAGCACATTCCATTTACGATTTTGAACAAAAGCATTGGACGACAAAATATGCAACCAATAATGAAGATCTTAAATGTCTAAAATGTAATGAACCCGTATTTGTCAATTGGAGCACCGAAAAAGGAAAAGACGAACCCAAACGAGGATATGATATCTATTTCAAGAAAAAAACAAAAGGGGGGGATCAAGAACTAAACGACCATTATCCAATCAGGAGGATGGGACGTAAGAAGTTAAGTGAAAGTGAAAGAGAGAAATTAAGATTCATGGATATGAGTGAAATATTTTCGAAACAAATCTCTACAGATACAAAAGAAAGCGATTCAATCCTACAACATATGAAAGAACTCGGCCGAAACCGATTCTCTTACATATCTGAAAATATGAATTCACCACTGGACAAATTCTTTGATAATAGCCAAGACAACACTATGTTGAGACACTCAGTAGATGGGAAACACGACTACATATCTATAATAAAAAACATATATGACGATCAACAGAAGGCAAATACTAAGAAACCAATTAATATGAAGGACTTTAAGGAGAAGATATCTAAAAATATTCTAGGTTTGAAGAAAGAATTGTCATCAATGCTTTCAATATCTGTTGATTCTTCAACTGACGAACCCGATTCGGACTTCTTCGATTTGCTAGTAGATTATATAAATGAATCCAGAGATATAACTCACGATGGGTTGAATGACATAATGTGTTTCCCTGGAGTTCTCGTTCCTAATGGCATAAACATAATAATATTCAAACTATATGAGAACCGTTCTGAATTCGTATGTAATAAGAACTTTTATTTATGCGATAAGAAAAGGAGTAAGACCGTATTTATCTCTCTTATTAAGGATGAAAAGTGTCCTATGATGTATGACCATTTAGTTCTCTATAAGGGTGGGACGTCTAAAGATAAAATCAAAAAAGCAGGGAAGCAGATATCTTTTGATTATGGTGATAATGACGCAAGGGTTATGAAAAATATTCTCATATTGAGACAGAACTGTTCGAAGGTTTTGAATCCTGGTTTCTTCAATTATTATAAGAAGAATAATTTGAATATCACAAGAAGACCTTTCAGCAAATCAATCATGAATGAACAAATGACGATCGAAGATTGGGTAAAAAAAAGTAATCTCACTGTTATCAGTCAGAACAGAAGTTCTTCGAACATAATCACATCTATTTATGTAAAAGAAAAGAGAGAATCGAGAGAAACCGAACAGATCTACTTGATTCCAATAAAATACATCTATGTACCTATCGAAGGCTACCCAATAAAGAACATCTATGACGATACGGAAGATATTGAAAATCAGTCAAGACTTCCAACGTATGTTGAAGCAGTCGACTTTTACAAAAAACATAAGAAGATTATTCCTCAAATAAAAAGTGTGATTACAGACACTAAGAAGACCGAGTTTAAGGGGATTATACTCGATACCGGTGATGTGTTAAAATTAACACCAACGAAATACAGTAAGGATGAAGTTCATAAGAATGTATCTCATTCTTTGATGCCGGTGAATCTGAAACAAAATAAAAGCAAAGATCTCAGCAAAGACAGCAAAGACAGTGTGAAATATAGAGAATCGTATTCTGAATTTTGGATAAGATATGAGCAATTTCTAGCAAATATGAGTGACAAATTCCGTAATGGAAAACAGACGGACATACTCAAATTTATCGATGAATACAGCGATAGCGCCAAGGGTCAAGATGTAGAGTTGTATAATCTTCTTAAAAAAGAAATGACATACAATAAGGGAACTATACGCCTCCTAACTAAAAGTCAAGTTCCTAAATTTCTGATTGAAAAAATGTTGCATGAAAACAATAAGAAACCAAACTTTTCAATCATTGACACTGCCCAGAAGTTCAAATTGATTGAAAATAATATGTTAAAAAATGAAGTAAAGAACCGTTTGAAAACATTAAGACCAGAAGGTACATTCATAAATGATGAATCCGGACTCAAATTACCTATGAGCATCCAGAACATACTTCATTTAGACTTTAGATATTTCAAACCCAAATCAAAGCTCATTTGTGAATACAATTCTGATCAAAGCGAAAGCACATTGACCCAACTATTCAAGAAAGAATATGATTCAACAACCTTTATAAGAGATATTCGAGATATATTGGGTAAAGTAAACGAAGTAAACGTTGTTGTATTTAACGTCTCAGGGAAGATTGATAGCGAATTCACTGATCTCAAGAACAAGACTGTAATGTTTTACAACAAGAATGGTTTTCCTTTCCCAGTAAAATTACAAGGCATATATATATCTTCAGAAAACTTGTCAAACGAGCTCATCTATCGCGTTTTTGGAATTCCCAAGACTAAATCGAACGACTCTGATGACGCTGATGACGCTGATGATTCTGATGACGCTGATGACTCTGATGATTCTGATGATTCTGATGAAGAAGGTGATTTCTCTATACTTGAAGATACAAATTTGAATTCACTTGATCAGGATAAAAAAAATAGAAAAGAAACACAAGTCGGTCAATATTGTGAATTTAGTCCAGGTAATTTAACCAGACAAAGGAGTCGTTGTAAAAAGACTACAGATGAAAAGAAAAACAGCGAACGGTGTAAAATTGTAAAAGATGCTGCAAATCCAGGTGAATACAAATGCCACGTAAAGCCAAAAAAATAGAGAACTCATAGTTCACATCGTTCACATAGCTCTAATTTCTCTGTAGTATTTTTTCGCCATCATGACTTCATACGCATAGAGTAATATGTTCAGTTCAATTTCTGTATACCTCTTACTATTTTTGAGTCGTTCGTGAAGTTTTTCATAAGCTTGTTCCATAGATCTTTCATAATTCGCCTTTGAAATCTTCAAAATATGAGGGCGTAAGGTTACGATATCCATTTTTCTATCTTGTCGCATATATTTTCATAGTATATATTTCAAGTCATTTTTCCAATCATTTTCTGGAATTGGACTTCTATCGAATCAGCTTTAAATTTATATTAAAAATCTCACATATATATAAATACAAATACATGTATAAGCCTGGAGTGTATCAACCACAACAAACTCAATCAAGTAATACTTTTCTATATGTCTTAGCAGTTGCTTTAGTGTTGATTATAATTGGTATGATTTATGTTACTTTTTTTTATGAAGGGGAAGATCCATTACCTCCTGCAGTTTCAGAAGAACACCAAAAAGAAATTGATGAAATAGGTTGGTTCGCGTATAATCGTGCTCAACATGAAGCCAAACTCAATTCGTCAAATTATGATCAAGACAACAAAGAGATGCTAAATGTAAATGATATTATGTCGATATCGAAATTGTTAAAAGATTTATGGGATTATGCTGATAGAAAAAGTTTCAACTCACAAAATAGAGAAACTAAACGTCGGAAGAGAGATGAGTTCAAGAATACATTGTTATCATTGAAAAATTCCTGTGAGCCTTACGGAAAGACATACGATCAATTCATGCCATGTGTACGGTCATATGCATCACAATTGGAAGAATTAGGACTCGCTTTTGACACTGACTATTTTAGAGATGTTGGTGGTGTAAAATTAAACCAACTCATCAACTTCACCAATAGCAACCCCGGGAACGGAACCAATCCCGAGATTCAATGTCCAGAATCAGGGTATGATCCGAATTCAGATGAAGTCAGATACTTGGGTTGGTTAGCGTATAACCGCTCTCAACATGAATGCAACCTTAGATTGAATACGTCTGAAGATGACCAAGACAACGAAAATATGCTAGATACAGATGATATTGTGTCGATTGCGAATTTGTTTAAAGTTTTATGGAACTATGCTGTGAAAGAATCGTTCAAGGGAAAGAACAAAAAAGAGAAACGTCAGAGGAGAGAGGAATTCAAGGATACATTGGTCTTATTGAGACGTTCTTGTGAGCCTTACGGAAAGACATACAATCAATTCAAGGCATGTGTCCAGTCATATGTATCAAAATTGAACGAATTAGGACCATCTTTTGACGGTGATTGGAAGCAAGTAGCAGGTAGATGGACATATGAAAACAACTCTGATAGTATTGGTGATATAAACTTGGATTATATTGTACTACTATAAGTTGAATGACTTGAATCTTTGTAATGTTTTCAAATAGCCTTTTTTCGCGGAAATACTCCTTTCGATTTCTGTGGAGTTTTGTAGTTCACACCATATCTATTCACAAGTTTCGTTTCAGCATGAGAAGGAATGCGCAATTCCGTTGACTGCCATTTATATTTTAAGATTGGATTACAATATGACCAAATTACGTTTTCCCAAGAATCATAATAGTGACCATTGTTATCTACAGATGCCATATAAAAATCAACGGAGCAACATTCATTTGTCTCTTTTGTTTTCAATATATTGCGATTGTCTGCAATACCGAACCCGTATTCGATCTTAAACCCGTTCTCCATGAGAACCTTTTTTAGTCGATCATAGTGAATTCTATCAATTATGATATCGATATCATCGTCTCCGTCTATGCACGAGTTTTCGCGTATGATTCCAAGCAAGGTTCCGTATCCGATAAACCAGTTATCAAAGTCGTTGATGTTCAATAATTTACATACGAATTCGAGTGTGTTGTTTAGAATCTCTTTAGTTGCGTTTTCCCCAGCCATTTTATAATATAATATTAATAAATTTGTATATGAACGCAAACTATTGGAAAAGATTTTACGGTTCCACTAACTTGACAGATACTTGTTCTGATTTCTGTTTATTTGTCATCAATTTTTTTGAACATCATAACTTAAAATCTGTATTAGATTGTGGATGTGGAAACGGCCGTGACTCGAGAAAATTATCAGAAATATACAACGTCACCGCCATCGATAATTGTGGTTTCTTGCCTTCATCATCAACAATTTCCTATAAAAATGCAGACTTTGTAGACTTTACCAAAGAACATTTCGATTTGATTTATTCAAGATTCACGTTTCACAGCATAAGTAACGAACAACAGCAAAAGTTCATTGAATCAATTCCCACGAGCAAATACGTAGCAATCGAAACCCGGAGTAATAAGAGCTCGAATTTGCAAGAATATTATGGTAAAGAACATTATAGAAATTATACGGATATTACATACATACACGAATTACTCACTTCAAATGGATTCAAAATATTGTATAGCATTGAGTCGGATGGTTTGGCAAAATATAAAAATGAAGACCCACAAATTATAAGAATATTGGCATATAAACAAAGCAAATCAAACCATGATTACATTTCTAAAGGATTCTATGAAAACTGTGCAAAGTAAAATGAAATTTAACATTGAAAATATTGATACTTTCCTTGAAAATATGATTTTACATAAGTTTGAAAGTATCAAAATTAATAAGATTTACTATCGGAAAAGTGGCAAATTGACTATGATCAAGAAGACCGTTTACGAGAACGACAATGACGAAAATGTCAAGACATTCCAAACTGCAATTACTTTTGAATTGATATATGCTGACAAACCCGTGAAACTTCGTATGTTTCACACGAAACCCGAAAAGACGTTTCAGATTTCAAATGGATTTGCGATTGAAGAAATTGAAGATATTCTCACTGAAGTTTCAGATTGGATCAAAATATCGCACAACATTGATTACAAATTGCATTATATTTTATTCAATGGAGTGGCTCAAACGAATCCTCTGTGTCTCATTGAACTATCTAAAAAGCTCGAAGAGAATGGTAAAAAGTTCTTGTATACTCCATCCCGCTCCGCGTCATTGAAACTTTATAACGATCTTGGAACAGCCTGCATTTTCTCAACTGGAAAGATTCTATACATGGGATCGAAGAATAAAGTTACTTTGATGGGATTGCACATTGAAGTCGATCACTTATTCAAAAAAATATATTTGTAAATATAATAGTAAATATAATTGTAACTACAATGGGATTGATTCGTGCAAGTATTGTGACTGTTGTCGCATTTCTCGTTCTACAGATGTGGTTTATCAAGCAAAATCCTCTAAGACAATATGTAAAAGACGAGAATGAATTGTATGTTGTTCTTGCAGCAATATTTATAATTGAACTGATGCTATAGTCTTTTCCTTGAAAATAATACTGTCCCCGCAATACCAACACCAATAGATAGGGTGAAACCCTTAAATATATTACAGTAGAACTTGCGCCTTTGCTTAATATTTTCCTTATCCAATTCTACGTGTTTCTTTCGAAACTCTGTCATCATCAAATTTACGGTCTCGGGAAATTTTGTAATTGAATCCTTGAATTTTTCTATTTCAGTCTCTAAGGTTTTCACGTACTTATTCTTCATGTCGATTTCATCGGTTAACTTCAAAAACATGAATGTATCGTTTTTGCCGATTTTCTTTTCGATTTCGTCTAGTTCTTCTTTCAGTTCGCATATTTTTGTTTTGTTTACTTCAATTTTGGGACCTAGCAATAGAAAATCTTGATACTTTTTGTCAAATGCAGTGAAAACTTTTGAAACTTCCATGGTGTAATATAGTTATAGTATCTCATAAGTCTAAAAGACTTTACTTTTATATGATTATTTGTGACATTGGTAATTTTTAGACATATAAACACATAATCGGTATAGTTTATGATATACTAGAACTTAAATCTTACAATGAAACTTCTAAAAGCACCCAAAAGAATCACCAATATTATCCAAATTTCCGATGTGCACATAAGAAATGGGAACGAAGTCTTGTGTCGTTACAATGAATATTCCCACGTTTTTGAAAATCTTGTAGAAAGTCTGAAACGCTTCGATTGTTTGTCTACTTCTGTTATAGTTATCACAGGAGACACGTTTCACCATAAATCGAAAGTTGAAACGCCAGGAATCAAACTCTTCAATAAACTTATGAATGAACTAAGTGATCTTTGTTTCACCTACATAATATTGGGTAATCACGATTTTAAGCAGGAAGACGTTACATCATCTATTGATTTCCTTGACGCTTTCAAAAGCAATTTCAACGAAAGAATTGAATTCCTAGAAAATACGGGGCTTTACAAGGCATCTAACGTGTGTTTTGGTCTGTTTTCTGTAAAAGATTCACTTAAAATTGGAGCTGGTTCAGGGGCAATCGAGAGACTACCTGAGTTTCCTAAGCCTGTTTTTAATGATCCTGAAATAGATATCAAAATCGCCCTGTTTCACGGAACTATTATCAACAGTAAAATCACAAACACGCGGTCACTAGAAGATGGATATCCATTCGAATGGCTTGATGTTGGCTATGACTTCGCTCTTTTAGGGGATGTTCACCTCCGCCAACAAATCACGAAAAAGAGCTCAAATCTATTGGCCGCTTACTCGGGATCTCTTATTCAACAAAATTTTGGCGAAGAATTGTTGAATCACGGGTACATCAATTGGATTATTCAAGAGAAGAGATTTGAATTCCACAACGTGAAAAATAACCATGGGTTTTTGAAGCTGGAATACAAAAACGGAATGTTCTTCCTCGACGATTCAAATACTTCGATTGAGGACTCTTTGAATAACGAGGATTTTCCTTCGATTTTGAAGATACGATTGAATGGTAAGTATGATTCTGACGATGTCATGAACTTGAAGGAACTATTCATATGTAGAGAAAAGGTGTGCTATTTCGATGATATTGCAATCAAAAACAAAGAGAGCATCGAAACCGATGTGAACTCATCTGAATTGTTCAATGAGTACTTAAAAGAACATAATATAGAACGATTGAAAATCTTGAATTCAGATGATTTGAAAATAACCACATCTTGTGAAGATTTAAAAGAGATTGTTGAAAAGAAATCTGGTGAAATTGAGAAATTTTACAGTGAATATACTGATACTGATAATTTGAAAAATATTCGCACCTTTTATATAAAGTCTCTAAAGTTTGAGGGTATTTTGTGCTATAAAAATGAATCAATTATCGATTTCACAAAGTTTGATGAGAAGACGAACCTCATTTCAGCCAAAAACGGCGGAGGTAAATCGAGTTTGTTCGAGATTATTTGTATTGCTATCTTTGGAAAGACAGATAAATCTATTGTAACAAATGATCTACCGAATAAATCTTTCACCGAGATCGATGTTATTTTGAATGGGATTTCTTACAAAATACAGAGAAATTATGATGTAAAAGATTCAAAACCTTTAAAGAAGAATTACGGAATCTTGAAAAGAGTTGACCGCGATTACAAGACGGTCGCTTTAGATAATGCTAAGACCAACGCGTGGGTAAAGGAGAATATAGGGGATATCAATGGCTTCCTTTCAAAATACATGATAACTCAAGCCAATGATCAAAGTTTCCTTTCCATGAGAAATGCAGAACAGAAAGTATTCATTGATAATGCGTTTGGATTAACAACTATCAAAACAAAGATAGATTATCTTGAAAAGTCAAAGAAATCACTCAAGTCAATGTTGAAGGCAGTTGAAGTTTCTAAAAAAATACACGCAAATTCCATGCAGCCTATCATAGATACCCAATCTATGGTAGTCGATATTGATCGAATCAGTAAGGAATTAGAAGGAATTCAAACTGATGTTCAATTTGATTCAAATGTTGATGATTTGAAACTGTCGATTGAAGATATCGAATGTAATATCGAAAAATTCAAATGCCAAGATTCAAATGATAAAGAGACAATTGAAAGTAGACACAAAAGCTTACTCGAGAAATTTGTTGAAAGGCAGGAGATGGAGCATTCCCTGATTGCGAACGAAAACAAAATTATCGGAACCTTGAATGAATTGCGAATGAAATTGCATAAAATTGATACTTCGAAGGAGGTTATTGAAAAGACATTGAAATTCATATACAAATTTGGTAGTCGAATCGATGAATTCAAGGGGAAAATGAAAGAAATTGAAGAATATGATGATTTGAAAACCGAATTGAAAGAAGTGTCGAAAAGACTCGTATCATTTTCGAATGACTTGAATGTGCCTTTCAATCCAAGCTGCTATGCGTGTATAAAGAATCCAATTAGAATTCAATCTGAAAAACTGAAAGAATGTAAAGGAATCATTGAAGAGAAACTTACACAATTCAAACTTGTGGATGATTACAAAGACAAATATATCAAAATGAAGAGAATCGTTGAAGAACATGAACGAATTATCTGTTTTAGATTAGAATATGAATCATACGAAGAACAATACAAAAGTAACGAAGAAACTTCGAGACAAATCGAAAATCATGAAATTGATCTTTCGAGGAACCGATCTGAACTAAACGTGATCCGCGACAAAATGTTGAAAATTAAGGCAAAAACAATCCAATATGAACAGATGATGAAGGATTTCTCTGTCAACAAAACAGAATTACAGATGAATTACTGGAAACGTGTATTGATTGAAAAGGAAAGATATGAAATTCATAAGGAAAACCGAATCAGATATAATCAACTCATAACTCAGTCACAAGAATCGAAAACACAACTTGCAATAGTTGAAATGAGAAATAGGGAAAACGAGGCTAAAAATTCAAAATACAAAGAAGTCGAACTTTTGTATGATGTTCTGCAAGGGAAGATGACGGATGTTGAAAAACGACTCATAATTTTTAAAAATTATTCGAAATACTTATATCAAGACTATATTTTACCGAAGATTACAGAAAAGGCCAATAACTTGATACGTTCTGTAACTGAAAGTCTTGAAATGAACTATACCTATGATGAAGGAGAATTCGAATTTTACGGGAAAACTCCAAAGTATTCGAATATTTCGGTCAAGAAGCTCTCTGGATTCGAAATATTCATTGCCTCATTGTCTATTCGAATTGCGATTATCCAATTGACATCGAATGAAAAAATACAGTTTCTTATCGACGAGGGATTCACTGCGTGTGATTTAGTGAATATCAGCAAGATTCCTCAATTTTTGAATCAATTAACAAATGTATTCAAATCACTCGTCTTGGTCTCACACATAGACATCATCAAGGATTCTGTTGACTCTGTATACGAAATTCAAAATTACAAGATAAATGTGTAAATGAGTTATGTGCCCGAGTTTGTGACACTTTACTAGATCTGTCCTTACATTCGTAAATGGGGTGTTTCTAAAGTCACAAGTAAATTTTGAAGAACCGTAAGGTTTTTTGTAAAAATGATGAAAAAACGACCTTGAAACCTTATATGATTTCACAACGAATTTACTTGAAGAAAAATGAGTTATGTGCCTGAGTTTGTGGCACTTTACGAGATCAACCCTTTTATTATCTTGGCATTAGAGAATGACACAATTCGTATTGCTGTCAAATACTACCGTAAAGGTGGTAAGAAAAAGGCTGCTATTATCAAAAAGTATGGTAGAATCGAGGATTGGGATACATCAAATGTTACTGATATGTCTAAACTATTCTGGGGTGACAATAATTTTAATGAAGATATTTCAAAATGGGATACTTCTAATGTGACTAATATGTTGTGTCTATTCAAAAATTGCAAATATTTTAACCAAGACATTTCAGGATGGAATGTTTCCAAAGTTATTGATATGGAATCTATGTTTGAAGGTGCTGAAAGTTTCGACCAACCTATTGGAGAATGGAATGTTTCAAAAGTTACTGATATGGAATCTGTGTTCCGTCATGCTAAAAATTTCAATCAGCCTATTGGGGAATGGGACACTTCTAATGTTACTAATATGCAAGGTATGTTTAGCCGTGCTGAAAATTTCAATCAAGACATTTCAGGATGGGATACTTCTTGTGTAACTGATATGAATTGTATGTTCTATTGTGCTAAAAGTTTCAATCAACCTATTGGGGTTTGGGATACTTCTAATGTTACTAATATGACAGGTATGTTTGATGATGCGGAAAGTTTCAATAATTATATTGGAGGTTGGGATACTTCTAAAGTGACTACTATGAAATATATGTTCTCTGGTGCTTATAATTTTAATCAACCTATTTCAAAATGGAACACTTCAAGTGGGACTAATATGATGGGTATGTTCTATGGTGCTGAAAATTTCAATCAACCTATTGGAAACTGGAATGTTTCTAATGTGACTTATATGGAATCTATGTTTAATACTGCTGTAAGTTTCAATCAAGATATTTCAAAGTGGGATACTTCAAAAGTAACTAGTATGGAAGGTATCTTCTATGAAGCTGAAAGTTTCAATCCTGAAAATGCCCCTTGGTAGCACGAGTAGATTTTAAAAGACCGTTAGGTTTTTTTTGTAAAAATGATGAAAAAAACGACCTTGAAACCTTATATGATTTCACAACAAATTTACTTGAAGAAAAATGTAAAAAATTGCAATAGTTGAAGTTGAAATCAAAATCAAAATGACGTTACACTTTGGGTTTCCATTTCAGAAATGTTGGAAACAAGGCTAATATACCAATTAAGATGATCACGTCAATGATCAGAATTAGATTTGCTTTGTTTTTACATAGACTTTCATAGACTATTGATTGTTTTGAATTTTTGGGTTTCGCAAAGTCGTAGAAATGTTTCAAGGGACTCGGACCGAATTCCCCATAACGACAATCATAATGATAATCATAATAAGCTAAAAAGAGATACGTGAAATACAAAATACCTATGAGTATCCACTTATTTCGTGGTGGAGCATACCAGTAAAATAAGGCGAGGAACAAAGACAATACAATGCATTTAACATTTCCTGTCAAAGGACCATCGTAACATTTTTCGCCTTTCTTCAAACTTTCAAGATCGGTTTTAGTCATTTCAAATTGTTTGACCCGATCCATTTTTTCCATTTGAGTCGTTTTATCCTTATTACAATACATAGATTTTGTTTTTGTAGATTTTTTTTTGATTCTTTTCTTGGGATTTCTTTGGTGTCTAGAAGGTTTGATTTCTAGAGGAATCTCTGGATCATAGATGACTTCTTTGGAATTACCTTGTCTAAACCACAAATTAAAGGCATATTTCTTGCCCGATATTACAGGGGTTCCAGCGTGTTCACTCATTGGATGCTTCTTAACGGTTCCATCATATACATTTGAAAAGACTAGTAACTTTCCCTGTTCTGCGGGAACATCAATATTGAGACGAGTAAAACGCGTTGATCCACCTTCATCTGGCGTGTTCAAATAACATAAGGCTGTTAGAATTCTTTGACCTCCCAAAAACATACAGCGTCTAGACTTATCGCTCAAGTCATGGTCCCAACTATCAGTATGATTTTGGTAAAATTGATTGATATCGTAGTGAATTATTTGAAATGCTTCGGCATTTTCAAGGGGTAATCCGACTTCTTTTGAAATCCGCTTTGCAACTCTTAAAGTTGTTGTATCGAAATCGTGTTCAATCCAAGCGGTTTTCCCAGTACGAGCCTTGGAAGTGACACCCCCCTCATCCGAAGACACCAAGGCCTTCTTCAATTTGTCTTTTGAAATTTTGATGAAGTGATTACATGTCCTTGCATTCAAAAAACTGTTCTGAATTCGAATTTGAGGATCAGTATGTACAGTATCCATTGCTATATAATACATATATATAATATGTAATATGTAATATGTAATATGTAATATGTAATATGTAATATGTAATATGTAATATGTAATGTGGCATTTGACTTGACTCGTTAATCGACTCGTTAATCAGAAAAGATTTAGCTCTGTGCAAGATTCGATGTATCCTTTTTGCACATTTTCTCATAGTATTTCATTTTCTTGTCGCAGGAGTCTGTCATGTTGTAAACACAATCAAAAAGAAGCTCTTTCAATAGTACATGACAATCATCTTTCATCTTCCTCGTATACACTTATATT
>Ga0213861_10001680_pt1 | contig 19411 bp, 14 predicted proteins | sample PICome_4_FD_160110 | JGI IMG/M metagenome (GOLD analysis project Ga0213861, IMG submission 160110) | Coastal seawater microbial communities near Pivers Island, North Carolina, United States - PICO131 | ecosystem: Environmental > Aquatic > Marine > Coastal | place: USA: North Carolina... | reverse complement strand
AGAGAATGTCCGTTGAATTGGTTGTTATTCTTGAGTCGAATGCAGCAATATTCGTTGCGTTTGATGTAATTCCATCCTCATTTGTTTTGATCTGCGTATCAAGATCTTCGGTGGCATCGACAATAGAAGTAGAAGCAGCGATGTAATTGGTACTCCCGTTTGCTGAGTAAGTTCCATCTGTACCGAGTCCAGCCCCAGATTGTGTTGCATTAACCTCAGACTGTAGTGTTGTAATATCGGTAGTATTTGAGCCAATATCGGAGGTGTTTGTAGTAATGCTAGTTGTATTAGTAGCAATATTCAAGGCGTTGGAAGTGATAGCAGATTCATTCAATGTCACTCTGTCTACTAAAGAATTTAAGTCGTTATTTTCCGCCTTTCCATCCAACTGATTTTGAATGTTACTGGTTGCCCCTGTTAAATAGTTGATTTCTGATGCCAAAACAGTTACACCCGTTAAATCACTAGGTTCAATTTCAATATTTGCAGTGCCATCAAATGACTGTCCTGCAATAGTAATGGGGGATTCAAATTTCGAAGCTGATGAGCTATTACCAATGACATCAGCAGTTATTATTCCAGCAGAAAAGTTTCCATTTTCATCTCTTAAAACAATAGTGTCAGGGGAGTTATTTTTGGTTGCGGATGTAGCAGAGTTTGCTATTTTTCCTGCGGTTGAAATGGTTGCCAAACTGTTATCGACGATTGATTCGTTGGCAATATCAGACGAGGTAATAGTGCCATCTAAAATTTTGGTAGAATTTACAGCATCGTTTGATATAGTAACAACACCTGAGATATTAGTAGATATGTCTCCAGTTAGATTAATACCTTGAGCAAGATTAGAAGAGTCTCCAATGAAAAACTTTCCTTTTTCTAAACCAATTTCAAGTTTAGTGATATCTATTTGAGTTACTGCTGTATCAACGTACGATTTATTAGCAGCATCTTGATTGTTTATAGGAGAAGCAATGTTTGTTATTGAATTGCTACCCATATCAAGAGTTCCGCTCATTACACCCCCTGTTAAGTTTAACTTTTGATTATTAATGTTTTGAATCAAAGAGGTGTTTAGTGAAATTTGATTGTCTAAAATTTCAGTAGCATTACTCAAGTTCGTTGCGATATTTATGTAATTGGCTGAAGTGTTAGGAACATAGCTCCCGTCATTTTGTAATCCAGCACCAAGTTGAGTGTTGTCAATTTCTTCTTGGATTGTAAATAAATTTGAATTAACACTCAAAATTTCGCTAGTAACATCACTAATAGTTGCAAGGGTTCCCGAGGTTGGCAGGGTAATATTTGAGTCTGCAGTTGTATTTATTGTTAGATTAAAGTCACCTACTAGGCTTAAATTTCCATCCAAGGAAATAGTTTTCCCTTCATTATTTACGCCAGTACCTCCATTTTCTCCAGATAAAATTCCATTAATGTTGTTTGCAGTTTCAGCGTTAAAAGAATAGGGTACAGACCATATTTGAGATGTTCCTAGGTCAACATATTTATCTTGATAGTTCCAGCTAGGATCATATAATGAAGGTTCAACGGCAACATTTAAATTTAAATAATAAATATTATTATTCCAGTCTAGATCAATAATAGAATTTGCCCCTGAGAGCCAATTTCCATTACCAATAACAACAGAAAAAATACCTTCTTTGGAAGAAATTACTTCAAAAATTTCAGAGTATACGGAAGTATTTGAGTTATTGTCAGTTTGAATATTTACCTTAATGTGAATGTTTCTTTCACTTGCAATATTTCCATTTACATCTCTTGCAACTGCTTGAAACATTATACCACCGGGCACTTGTGCATGTAATAATGTGGATGAGCAACAAAGTATAAAAATCGAAAAGAGTATTATTTTTTTCATTTTTAATTTTTAATAATTTTGAAAGATTTGTAAAAATCTTCACTGGAAAGGCTCAAATAGTATATTCCCTGAGCTAATAGTGATAAATCTATTTTATGTCCTTTTTTAAACTTTTCGAATGGAATATTTTGTTTGCTTAGAACAAGGTTACTATTGGTAGAGAAAATATTTACATCGAATGATTTTAGAATTTTTAAATCACTTAAAAAAATAATTTCCACAAAGTTGATAACTGGGTTAGGGTAAACTTGAACTGGGAAATTCAGATACTTCATATCTGCAATTACCAAAGAATTTTCTATTGGTGAATCACAGCTTGAAACAAAATCCTGAGTATTTCCCTCCCAGAATTTAAGGAGTGTGTTTGTTACAAAAAAACAATCATTTGAGTTAACAGATATGGGGTAACTAAACGTTGATTCAGAAAATGCGTTACCATCGACAATGCCCATAGAATATCCTGTTGATATTTGTGCATTTGCAGTTAGAGTAGTCAATATTATTAGGTAAAAATATTTCACTTAATTTTCTATTTTGTAAAAGTATTCTAATGTTTGTCCATCAGATACTCGCTTCATTTTCAACATGAAAGACAAGACATTGACATCAAAATATTCAATAGTTTCATCATCAATAGTAACATTAATCGAATTTTGGTTAGGCATATCCCATAACCCATTCAAACCATCGAAGTCGCTCCACGATCCAATTGCTTCAAATCTCTGAAAATAATTGAGTTGAGAACTTGATAATTCTTGTCCTACGTTATCCACGGTCATTGAATCAATTTTCCATATTTTATATTGTTGTCCTGTAGTATTTAAGGTTCCAGCTAGAAGTTCTTTTGCTAGGTCGACGTCTGTTAGCGGTGTTATTTTTTCTGCACATGAAATGAAAAAACATAGATTTAATAGTACAACTAATGTTTTTACAGTTTGTTTATAAGAGTAAAGTACTTTCATAATTAATTCTTCGGATTAAAAAATTTCCTAGTTACAGATATGCCAAATTTCACGAACGAATCATTTCCTGAGGAAGGATCGCTTCTAAGTCTATCCGTTGTGTTGATTGATGTTGGATTTGAAAAGTACACTGCTGCTCCACCATTTTCACCACTTGCTTCATACAGTGCGTCTGTATTAGGATATGGATCTGAACCCACATCGTCTAAATACTCACTAAATGTTGAGTGATAAGAGGCGAAAAGGCCAACACTGTATTTGCCTATTTGATACTTTATTTTTAGGACTCCATAAAGACCTATTGTAAAAGTTGGGTAGGGTTCTACTCCGTTGTCTAATAATTGTCCGGCAGTTCCTAGAGAGGTTAAGTCGTAGCTTTTACCGTTAAAAAAACCACTAGGCTTAAATGACATTGCATCGAGTCCAATCCCTATAGAGGGTCTGATTCTGTTTGACTTTGGGTTTAGGGTGTTGTTTATAAAGTCAAAATCTATTCCGGGTGAGATACTCAATACAGTTGTTGAAAAATTCATTCCTCGAATAATTTTTTCAGCATCACCAGAATTTAAATCTGAGTTACTTAGTGTTGAACTTGAAATGTTTATTCTGGCTGTTAAATACGAATTTAGGTTATAGCCCAAGTCAATTCCAAAAGAAGTATTTAAATCATTTTCTAAGAAATTTTCATTACTAATCGAACCTCGAAATATAGCAGCACCAGCAATTATTCCTCCCTCAAACTTTCCAAGTTTTTTTTTGGCCAGTTTGACTTCTTTTGCATTTAATGAATCTTGTTGTTTTTCGAGCAATTCAAGTTCTTTTTCATTTTTTGCGATTTTGCTTTTAATCCTTTGCTTTTCTTCTCCAAATGCCAAGTCTCCGATTTGTAATTTTGGCACATAAGTTTTATTTAAATCAACAATATTTTTGAGCTGTAAGAATCCAATTTTTCCTTTTAATTCATCATATTTTTGATCTATTGAAACCTTAATACCCTCTTTGGTTTGGATGTAATTAAATGGGATTATTTTTTCACTAAAATCAATACTTAGGGAGTCTTTAAAATACACATATGATAGTTCTGCATTGGCAAGGTCAATCGAAGTGTTGCTTAGGGCGGTAAACCCATCCAAAGGTTCGCTCAGAGAAATAGTGGATTTTATGTTTTTGCCTTGCGAATTTAAAACGCCATAAATATGCGCTGGATTTTTAGGACTAGGCTCTTTCAAAAAGGGTTCAAATTCGACAAGAGGAGAATTGTAATTGTATTTTTTGTCATAAATGGAATTAGCAATTTGATCGGGATCGGTAGTTCCAAAAAAGTTTCCTTTTAATTCAAAAATTTCTTTTGTTCCATATACGCCTATGTTGGCATTTCTTAATTTTAAGTTTGTAATATTGCTTACTAGGTAGTTGTCTATAAAACTATTTGCCTCTATTTTAGTAACATTGACTGCATTGACTTCGTCTAGCCTACCGTAAATAAGATTTGAGGAAATAATGTATGAATCTAGTCCGAAAATTTTATTATTGATAAAAGCATTATTTGTAATTTCAATTTTTGAGTTCAAACTCCCTAAGTCTTGAATAAAAATTGAAGAATTATTTTCAGTAAAAAGGTTGCCATTTAGTTGAAAATCAATAGGAGGAGTGATGTCAAAATAGTTGTTGTAGGGAGTCAAAATTTGAATAAGGCCCACTCTGCCATAATTTTCAACAAATTGATTGTTACTAATGGTGACTTTTTCTCTATACCACCCGTTTTCAAAGAACAGCGGTGTGCTTAAATTCTTAAACACCGCTCCTTGAATATCAATTCCAACATTTTTATTATCAACAATGATCAGCCCATTACCAGGGTTTATTTCAGACCCTATGAGTTGTATATCAAAGTTCTGACTTACAGCACTAAGACTACCGCCAATAACCATTGTTCCCTTTGCTTCAAAGACAATTTTTACGTTTGGAGCAATGACTAAGTCACCATTAAATCTAACGGTTTCATTTAATAAGTACTCACCAGCTTCAATTTTATAATCCTTGTAGGTGCCTCGCAGAGTATCTTGAGCGTTAGCTATACTGCAAAACAATATAAAAAGAACAGGAATTAATGCGTAAATATGTTTCATGAATCTTCTTTTAAAATTCTAAATGTTAAAGGAGTAAGAACTCGGGTTGTGCCGTCATCCATTGTAACATTGATAAGGTTAATAACTAAAAAGTCATTGACCTCAAGTTGGGCAATAATATTTTGGGCAGGGGACTGAAAGATCTCTCCATAATTGATAACGGTTTCAACTTCTTTTCCGTTGTGAATTCGAGATATTTTAAACGTATTAATTCTTCCTGGAAAACTCGATAGGTAATTGATTTTTAGAACACCTTCTAATCGTTCAGCTTGTAATAACTCGTCTTTATCAATGATATAATTTTCAAACCCTTTTCCGGCTATTCTTACAATTGGATCTGGAATATATCCAACCTTTAAGTCTCTCTCAAACAAAAGCTTAGAGCCTAATCTTTTGTCGTAGAACTTAAGGGAATAGGTGCCTGGCTTTGTGAAAACAGTAACGTATTGATCGTTTTTTAAGGATGTTTTAACCGTGGGGCTTATTTCTATCGCAAAATCAGAATCAACTTCATAATTGAAGTCTGATAGTAAGGTGTATGGAATCCCTGCAAAAATATTTTCTGTATTTAAAGATTGAAGCACACTCTTAAATAGATCATCAACAACTTGAGTATTTTCGGAAATTGCCTTCTCACCATCTTTCAGTATCTCATCTTCATCATAATATTTTACCTCTGATTTTAACACATATAATTTTGGATTGAACGGAGAAAAATAGGTTGCAGAATAATTAATCTCTTTAAGAGCGGCCTCGTTATAAAGTAACTTCGATTTTGCTAATAAGACCTTTATTCTAACCAATTGCATGTAGCTAATTGCTGTAGGTTTTTTGTAAAATAAATATTCCTCCCACTCGCTGTCTTTGCCTTTTATTGTTTTTATAATATTTCGTAGTGGAATATTTTTAAAAAGCGGGTCTTGAATAGAGTCTAATTGATGTTTGGAAGAAAAAACAAAATCTTTTAATTCGAACAAATCTGAATTCAACAAAGGAATAAACGTGTCTTTTTTTAGAATACTTTCAACGGTTGTTCGGTTATTGAATTGTTTTAATATGGATGTATTTTTCTGTTCCAATTCGTAGTTTAAAGAATCAATCATCTGGGAAACTAAGGATAGACTTTTTTCAATACGATTACTGATTTTTAAATAGCTTTTAGCCTTCGGAATATTTGTCAGCTGATCGATGTTGTCTAAGATTACGTTTTCACTGATAGCAATCTTTTTATTGTTTTCGTCAAACACCCCTTCAAATGAATGAATGGTAAAAATATTAGAGTCAAGTAAAGAAACTTTTATTGAAATAACGGAAAAGCAAATAAAGACTATGTATAGGAGCCCAATAATTTTGTTCCGTTTGGAATCATTATTTTCTTCTGCAGACATAATTATTTATTTACTAAACTGTTTATACAACAAATTGAAGGCTATTTGACCAGCCTTTGGAATCCCGTCTTGATGAATTGATATTGAACGATTCATTTTGTTATGAAGTTCTTCAATGGTGTTATGCTTATTCAGTCCAAAGAGTTTTCGAATCGCTTCATTTTCAATGACAGCATTTGATTCAATCAATTCTATCACACCTTCAAAGTAGGAGATTAACCCAAGCTCGTGGGAAGTAAACAAATCGTTTACACTTAAATTGTATTCATTCTGTTCACCAAAATATATTTGAATATCCTTATAATAGACAACATCTTCTAAGCTGATTATTGTGTTTTTATTTATTTTGAGCGTAAGCAATTTATTCAAGGAATTTTTGGCGACGATCGTGTCATTTAATGTCAGTAATAGTTTGGTAAAGGGTATTAATAAATCCAGTTCATTATTTGTAGTAGTATTGAATTCAATAGGCCCTATTTTGTTAACTAAATACATTTTCAACAAATCAGGCTGATTACTTGTCAATTCAACTAATCCATTCAACTTATCAAGTTCTTTAAGCTTTACAATGTCAATTAAATGACGAATTAATTCATTCCCTTTGAGAGGAATTAAAGCCTCAACATTACTTAATAATGGGGCTTTTATTAATTTGTTTTTATAGTGTGTTTCAATATAGCCAGCCACTAGCGATTTGCTTTCGTAGTATACTTGAGTTTCCGTTTTTTTTCTTAAACGAATTGAAATCTCATCATTTGTTTCTTGCAATATAAAGTTGGACAGAAAATCCTGGAACTTTGCTAGTTTAAAAGATTTTATAAGTAAGCTCAAACTCTTTGAACTTAATTTTGAGGGTGAAAGTAGTTCCAAATCACTTAAAGAATAATCAGGAAGCTGAATGGGTGAATTTTTTAAAAAAAGATGTTCTGACTTAGCCGGTAAATTTTTCCCAAATAGTTGAAAGATTAATTTTTTTAAAGAATCGTAATCCTCTTCAGAAAGAACAAACCAATCAGGTTGGTAATAAAAATCTTTTGAAACATTAATAAGATTCATTTTTTCGAATTTTGAAATCGAATATTTTTCAAATTGTATACTATCATGAATCGTTGAATTTTTGGCAGGAAATGATTCAGATATATTGGGCTTTGTTTCTCCCACAACTAATTCATCAGATGTGTCGTTATCCTTTATAACTTTCAATGGGTTCAAGCCTTCAACCATCTTGGATAGCGTTTTCTCTGTGGCTCCTTGCTCCGTTTTTTTTGCTTCAACGAACTTAATAGAGGATAAAGCAAAAACGACAGCTTCAATACTTAAGCCTAGCGTAATTAGTAAATCCTGAGAAGGCCATTCTAGAATCTTAGCAATTACTCCGATAAGTATGACTACTGCAGCCGAGCTAAAGAAAAAATTGAATAGATCTAACTTTTTTTTCATTTGGTTTGATTAAGCACCATTTTTTATTAAAAGATGGAGGTTGATTAATATATAATTAAGTTAAAATTTAAATAAATACAAACATATGATTTAAAATTAAACGTCAGCTATGAACCATTTGTAATTAATGTCCAAAATGTTTTTTTGGACTTTTTCAATAAAAAAAGAACCTAATTAATTCTAAAACATTAATTTTGAAATTAAAGTAATAATAATTTTTTATGCTACAAATTATTCCAGACATACTTTCTTTGGTGTTGTTTTCTATTTGTGTTCTATTATTTTCCAAAAGAACGACCAAGAACAGTTTCCATTTGGATTTTTTACTGCTCCACTTAGTAGCATCAACATTGATTGTTTTAATTTATAAATATTCACAGCACTATGGCTTTGTGAACCTTTCTATTACCTATAGATCCGTTCTTTTTTTGAGATTAGTGTCTATTGTTTTTTTTGCACTTCATGTCAAATCTGCTATCGCTGGAGTAAAATCTAAAATTACTTTTCGTTTTTATTTTTTGTTAGTTGTTTTTGTATTTTTCCTCGTTTTAAATTATTTCAACATTTATTTGCTTGACTTTCGTAGTAATAAAAATTTTATTTTAAACACTCCAATTACTGATCTGTTTTTTGTGTCCGATATAGTTTTGATCTCATTTCTGAGTCAATTATTTTATGTTTTCTATATTTTTTACTTAATAAAATCTAATTTCATAAAAACCAACAAGAAAGTACTTAAAATGCCCTACTTAAATTGGGTTCTTTTGTACACTTTTATTTGGTTAATTATTATCGTCTTGATCAATTATTATTATTTTTCATCCTCTTTACTTTTAAACAATCAACAATTTAATGTCTATTTAAAAATTTTATCTGCGGTATCCATTGTAATTTTCATTCTAAACCCTAGAATTTTATCCTACCTTCCATTGATATCAAAAATTAACGTTTATAACGTTGACACTCATAGTAATGAAATCAACAAAAAAATTGACTTTATTATTACTACTCAGAAATTGTATTTAAATCCTGATTTTTCTTTGACGGAATTGGTTTTTATTTCGCAGTTTTCAAATTCTCAAATAAGAAATGCCATCATGGCTAATCACTCCATGAATTTCCGAAGTTATCTAAACAAATTTAGAGTTTTATATTCTGAACATTTGATCAAAAGTAATTACTTAAACACCCATTCTATTGTTGCTTTAGGAAAAGAATCTGGCTTCAACTCCCACCAGTCATTTTTTCGAGCATTTAAAAAATTACACAACATGACTCCAGGTCAATTTAGAAAAAAATACTTTGATAATGATTCTAGTTAATCCGAGAATTTTACTTCTTTGATTGCTTTTTATCCTCATACTATGTAATGCTTGCAAACAATAGTTATTCTACCGTTAGATTAAAAGAAGCGGCTATATCGGTTTCTCCACCTGCATCGCTCAAACCTGTATTGGGTTTGGTTGGCTCATGACGCAAGGTAAATGTTAACGTTCCAGAGCTTGCTGCCCCAGCAGTTAATGTAAATTCGATTCCCAAATCGTTTCCATCATCATCAGAATCGCTGTAAGATGTTGTTACGTCCAAATCACCTCCCGGAGTGTAAAAAAATTGATGTTCTAAATTTTCTTCTTTAACCTCCTTTGTAATGTCCTCGGCAGGATTTTCAGCATCATTTGAAACAACGATTTCTCCATTGTAAGTAACTCCAGAAGCTAAATTACCCGAAACGGTAATCACAGCGGGTTCGTTTCCATCACCGTCTAAGTCCCTATACTCTAAAGAAATAGGGGCTCCACCACCGCTAGGAGTAAGTGTTACTTTTAGAGTAGTTATCAACTCTTCTTCGTGAGCTTGTTCAGGGGTATCGTTATCTTTTGAGCAAGCGGTTACTAATAAAAATGCAAATAATAAGGTGCTTATAAATTTTATAGGTTTCATTTTGTATGTGTTTAAAAATTAATAATTGATTTTAAGATTGATTAAAAAATTCCTACCCAAATCATCTGCATAATAGCGCAAACGATTTAGATAGTTTCGATAGGATGTATTCAATAAGTTTGTGACTGTGAGTCCTATCGTAAGTGTTGATTTATGAGTCACTTTAAGGTCGATGCTGGAATTGAAATTTAGTAGATGATAAGCATTGGGTGGTGTACTTACATCTACGGTTTCATAGGTTTCTGTTTCTGGAATGTAAACTTCAAAATTAGTATTAGGGTACTCATTTTGTCGAAAATTGTACTCGCTTTCCAGTGCCAACCGGATATTGTTGAACGCTGTATTTTGATAAACGATTTCATTTTTAGTACTAACAGGCGGCATACTTATTAGGGGTTTGTTTTGAGTTTTATCATATCCTTTCACCAAAGAAAACTGATGGTTGTACTGAAAGTTTGTGGCAAAAACATAAGAGGCTTCTAAATCCACACCCAATAATTGTGCATGGGTTTGACGATACTCCCATACCTGAAAATAACCTCGAATTGTCTGCTCTACTTTGGTGGGTTCAATAAGAATAAAGTCTGAAATGCTATGAATATAGGGATTGATTGAATAACCAAAGACAGCATTCTTTTTTTGAAATGCTAACGAAATTTTCTGCCCAACTTCCGAATGGAAACGCAAATCCCCGAGTTCAATTCGCGATGCTGAGTGGTGCAATCCTTCGCTAAAAAGTTCAGACGGATTGGGCGCTCTTGACGCAAGGGAATAATTCACAAACAATTTGGATTCATCATTTAAAATAACCGTAGCTCCTAGAGTTGCCGAAAAATTATTGAACTTCAATTGTGGGTTTGTCAAAACCTGATTGTTTGTTTCTTCGACGACCATTTCTGGGAATAGTTGATCGTAATTTCGGGATTCCCAAAAAGAGGTTCGGTAAAATTTATAAACATCCATTTGGGTGCGGTCAAATCGTCCTCCTACTTCCAAAAACCACTGGTCATTCAACTGATATTCTGCGATGGTGTATATTCCCAAATCATATTTGTCGTAATCAGGAATCAGTCTGCGCACTCCAGTATTGGCTGCAAAATTACTTTGATATCTTGCCATTATCCCAGTTTTTAAGTCAATTTGCTCGGTCAAATGAGTATCTACATCCAGTAAAATCGTATGAGTGTCCAATTCTAGATCCAATGAGGCATCCCCTTTATCGTCGCCCCGCCTGATGTCAAACTCCAAACGATTGTTCCGTTGAAAGTCGTATTGAAGACTTAATTTTCCAAAACCACTCCATCTTTTATATCCTTTTACATGTGCCAAATGATGCGTTACGTCTTGTTTAGGCTCATTGATTTGGTATGAGAAATCGTTTATGATCAAGGGCTTGGGACTGTTTATGGCCCGAATTTGATCTCTTGCACCTCCCAAATGCGAGGCTCTTAGTATTCCAATTTCATTTTTATAAAAAGAATAATAACCTTCAAATCCCTGTTCAAATTGATTTAGACCAATGTCTACAGCAAAGTTTCGCTCAAAAACACCTGTATTGCTCAGTATATAATCAGGCGCTTTAAAGTCGCCAAATCGCTTCATTGTTCCTTGAATCTTAGCATACCAGCCGTTTAGGTAACTTTTAGTCAATTCGGTAGTTAGTAATGCGCCACGCCCATTTGATGATAATGTTTGCAGGGTACTACCGTACAAACTGTCTTTAATGGGTACTTTTGCAGCTTCAGCAACGATGACACCACCCACGGCATTTCCACCATATTGCAAAGCTCCTGCACCTTTGACGAGTGTTAAATTTCCAACAGAATGGATATCTAGATTGGGAGCGTGTTCGGCTCCCCATTCTTGGTCTTCCATTCGAACCCCATTGTTTATAATCAATACGCGACTGCTGTGAAGACCATGAATTAATGGTTTTATAACAGTGTTGCCTGTATTTAGGGAAGACACACCACTCAGACTGTTTAGGGCATCGCCTAGTGAACCACTGCCAAAACGTTCCAAGGCTTCTTTTGAAATACTGCTTTGAAGAATCGTTTTGGATTTGTCATTATAGGCTTTCCCATCAATAATTATTTGATTAAGCTCTTCCAAATGGTGTTCCAGTATAAAGTTTTTGGTCGTATTACCAAAAACTTTAACTGAAAACCCTTTTGTTAAGCAATAGGGGTGTGATACCTGAATTTGATAGGTATCATTGCAAAGGTTTCCAATGATGAATTTACCATTAGAATCGGTCTGTACAGCTTGTTCAGTCCCAGCGATAATGAGGGTTGCATCGACCATTAATGAACCGTCATGAAAGTCAGTTACCCTACCCGAAAGTGTGTTGTTGCAATCTTGTGAAATTGCAGAAATACTGCAAAATAGCAGTATCAAAAATGTATAGTGGCGCATATAAATTCTGATTTAACTTAACCAAATAACTCTTTTTATTTGTTAAGAAAAAACAGGAGGTGCGCGTAATTGGGTATTGGTTATTGTAAACGAATGAAGTCGTAAAGAGTCAAAGACTGTGCTGACTTTTACAAAAATTGTAGGCAATAACAGCGAGGGGTACTTATCAATATCGTATTTGACAGAGCTAAAATGAACAGCACACAACTCACATTCAGAAATGGATTCATGGATATGTGTAGTTTTATCGTTACAAGAAGGGTGTTCATGTTCTTCGAGAACGTGCAAAGATTGAACACCAATTGGAAGCACAAGTACAGTAAATAGCAATAATGCTATTATTTGACGACCAATTTGGTTTTTGTGGTTCATAAAATAAAATACACAGGATTCCCCAAAATTAAATAATTTTTTTAAAAACCCGTTTTTTTTTTTAAAATCAATACAATTAACTAGCTTGCGACCTCAATTAATTAAACAAATAATCAATGAAATCATTTAAATCACTTTTTATATTACTACTTTTTAGCATTGCAGTTTCTTGTTCTGACTCCAACGACTCAACCGGTCAGGTAGAGTATTCAGAAGTTCCGCCTTTCTATCCCATTGACTTTGAATCCGAAGGATTTGGCGCCTCATGGACATGGACTGTTTTTGAGAATGACGACAATCCCTCTTTGGAAATTGTAGATAACCCATCCAAAAGTGGTATTAACACCTCATCAAAGGTGGCTAAAATAACCACGCGTGCCAATGGTGAGCCTCATGCAGGCTGCGAATCAAAACACGGTACAGACATTGGTACTTTTAAATTTAATGCGACAAACAAAACTGTAAAAATTATGGTTTACAAGACAGTTATTAGTGATGTAGGTCTTAAATTTGTTGAAGCATCAAGCGATGCGCAACCCGAAGTGAAGGTTGCAAACACCAAAATCAATGAGTGGGAAGAATTGACATTTGACCTATCAGGAAGCATCGGAGAAGGAGCTTCTGGAGATATCGATCAAATTGTTGTTTTTCCAGACTTTAAGTCTAGATCAACGGATAACGTAACTTACTTCGACAACATTACATTTGGGGAGTAAGCTCAAACTATTTTGGGGTGGGTTTTGAAAAGCAAAACTCGCTCCAATTTTGTTAGTAGCTTTATATTGCAACCCAATGATGATTTGGATTTATTTAATTTAATGTCCCAATAAAAGCGTTTTTTAAAAATCTAATTTGATTTACTCATTTCAATTATTTTTTTAACCAAATACAACTAAATTAGCTGCTTTGTTAATTTTTGGGTTATGAATAGAATTATACTTAGTTTAATATCTAGTTTTTGTTTTTTACATTCTCTAGTTCATGCACAATGCAATCAACCAATTTTGAAAATCATTTCATTTACGGATGGTTCAGAAGTTGAAACTTCATATTGTGGAATTGTAAATGATAGGGGACAGCGCCACGGTCAAGGACGTTTAGAGTATATTAATTACGATATATTTTATGAAGAGGGTATTTGGAAAAATGATCAGCTACACGGTGATGGAAAAACGGTCTATACAAATGGTCAAAAATATGAAGGTGTTTATGAAAATGGTAAATTGACAAAGGGAATGTTTTCATCAAATTCCAATGGCGATTTATGGACCTATGAAGGGGAGTTTAACGGAAATTATTTTCAAGGCTTAGGAATTGAAAGAAGAGAGGTTAATAATCAAATCATAATAAAAGAAGGCGATTTTTTTTCAGACAAACTATATCAGGGTACTGAAACAGTCTTGTTCACGAATTCTGGCGTTGAAATTATTAGTGAATATGTGAAAGGAATTTCAACGGTTGTGAATCGAAATGACATTAATAATTACAAAGTGGAGGATATCGTTGGAGATGTGGAGTTTACTGAGGTTAGCTTATTACAACGAGGCACAATTATTGACTCTAGGTTGGCATATGACGTAGAGTTAGAAATTAACGGCGTTAAAGGGGAATGGCTTTTGGATAGCGGCGCAATGGGTTTTACGATTGGTAATATTATGTTTGAAAGGCTTATTGCAAATGGGGTCAAATACAAAGATTTAAATAAAACAGTCAAATCCTTCGGAATAGGCGGAGAGGTTTTCGGAGATCTCGTAGTTTTGGAAGAGATTAAAATCGGGGATTATATTGTAAAAAATGTAGTAGCCACAGTTCTTGATACTCCAACCTCTTTGTTAGGCACAGGTTTTTTATTGAAATTCAGTAACATTATCTGGAATATGAAAGACAAAAAGCTAACACTTTATAAATAAGAGTTAAAAATATTTCATAAGTTTTTTTTAATCTAACTTTTTTTATTTCTTACCCTTTTGCACGTTTTATTGTTGTTTTATCAGTTACACTTTATCCTGTTGCTGTCTTTGGTCAGCAGTTAAGCCTTGATTTACTACAGAACAACGGTTTTTCTTCAGAATATTCCCATGCAAAAGGACAATATCTTCAGCATTGCCTCTCAAACAAAGGCAATGCTTAGCTTGCAATAAACCTTAATTTTAATAGACTCATCTTTTTTTTTGCGTATTTATAGTAAATATAGCTCGACTTAAATAAAGTATTTCAAGGCTTATGCTAATTACCTATGATCACGGGTTGATTAAGGAAGATAACGCACAAAGCCTTCAACAGCTTCGTATTCAGGCAATCCCAGAAAATTATATTCTTTTGCTGTTTTCCGATTTCTTTGTTCCGATCGCTGCCAAAACTCCCTATTGTCAGAACCAGGGAACATAGCTTTGTCTTTTTGAGACTGATGTTTAAAAATAGCTTGCCTTTTCTTTATCACATCGTCTGGCGATAGGGGCACCGCCATTTCAATATCTGATACTTTCCACTCTTGCCATGCACCTCTGTAGAGCCATATTTCACAATTATTGATCCAAGCTTTTTTATCTTTAATCAATTGATCAATGGTGTCGAATAGGATTTGCAAACAGACTCTGTGTGTGCCATGTGGATCCGACAAGTCACCAGCAGCAAATATTTTTTCTGGTTTTATCTTATCCAATAGGGCATAGGTTTGATCTATATCGGCTTGTGTGTGTGGGTTTTTTTTCACGGCACCCGTTTCATAAAAAGGGAGATTCATAAAATGCCCTTTTTCCTCGTCTACGCCACAAACGCGACATGCGGCCAAAGCTTCACCTTTCCTAATAAATGCTTTAAGGGCTTGTATTTTTTTTAAATCAGGTTGCCCCTCTTTTTTAGTATTGAAAAATGTCTTTGTTTGTTTGAATTCCGTTTTGATCGCTTCGTCACTTGGGTTTGCATCTATACAAAACTGTAAAAAACGTAAAACATCATCGTCATGGACTGCGATATTTCCAGAAGTTTGATAGGCGACGTGAACATCAAAGCCATTAGCTACCAATTGGATCAAAGTACCACCCATTGAAATGACATCATCGTCTGGATGAGGGCTAAATACAACAGCCCTAGTTCCCCTGCCATTGCTAGTATTAGAGCGCCACAATTCAAAAGCACCATAGAGCGATTCGTATACTTGTTTGATTGCTCGATTTAAATCAAAATGATGTTCATAAAACAATTCTGTCAGATGATATTGCATAAAATCACTTTTGGTAAGTTTTAAAATTGATTTATTTGTTTTGTGGGATAGCCAAATGACTGCCTTTCTGATAAGTTTGGAATCCCAAACACATGCACCAACCAACCAAGGTGTTTTTTCTCTGACTAGTTCAGAGGCAGCTGCTTTATCGAGTACAAACTTACAATTGTTGTGTTTTTGTAGTAGGGTTGCAGGAATCTCTTTTGTCACATTGCCTTCTATGGTTTTTTGGAGAATAGACACTTTACTTTCGCCCCATGCTAATAGCAGTATTTCCTTGGATTTCATGATTGTTTTCATGCCCATGGTAATGGCCTGAGTGGGTACGTTTTTCTCTCCAAAAAAGCTACTTGACGCATCTTTCCTAGTCAAAGGGTCAAGCCACACCAATCGTGTTTCACTTTCAAAAGAACTATTGGGCTCATTAAAGCCAATATGTCCTGTTCTGCCAATGCCTAAAAGTTGCAAGTCAATACCGCCCAATACATTAATTTTTTCTTCATATTCAGTACAGTAATCCTCAATTTTTTCTAAAGGTAAAGTACCGTCAGGAATATGTATTTGTTCTTTTGGAATATCAATTTCATTAAACAGGTTTTGATGCATAAACTGCACATACGAATGTATGGAGCTGCTATCCATTGGAAAGTATTCGTCCAAATTAAAAGTATAGACATTTTTAAAACTTACCAAGCCGTTCTTATAGGCATGGATAAGATTTCTATACACTTTTATTGGACTAGACCCTGTTGCCAAACCAAGAACAAAAGCCTCGCCTACTTTGTCTTTTTGATTAATCTTTTCTATAATGTGATCTGAAACAGCTTTGCTTGCAATATCACTATCACTATATATTTTTACTTCAACATGCTCATTTGACAAATTCAAATCTTTTTTGACAATGTTTTTTACGTTGCTGGTTAATTCCATCATTTGGTTTAATTGTTATTAAGTGCAGGTAAATGCATTTATTTTCAAATTTATGCTATATTTTGCAATCTTGCAATTCTATTTTAATGATTTTTTTTTTAAATTTAACTTCTTAAAGTGTAACCCAATGTTAAAAGAAGAGCGCCACCAAAAAATATTGAACGAAGTCTCCCTTCGTAATAGAGTCCTTTTAAACGATGTAGCAGAACATTTGGATGTTTCTGTAGATACAATTCGACGCGATATTAAAGAACTTGACAAAAAAAAGCTTCTCAAAAAAGTACATGGCGGTGCCATTTCATTGAGTTTTACTTCAAACAAAAACTCTTTAGAGGTATATGATGTTGATGAAAAGCAGCTTATTGCACGTAAGGCTGTTGTCAAAATTCAGGATGGTTCTGCCATTTTTATTGACGGCGGTACTACATGTATGGAGCTTGCCAGAGCAATTCCCAACAACAAAAAGATTACTTGTTTCACCCTTAGTTTACACATTGCCATGGAATTGGTTCACAAAGAAGGAGTAGATTTGATATTTATTGGAGGCAAGATTTCTAAGGAATCTCACATGAGTATTAGTGCAGGTGCAATTAATGAATTATCTCAGATTACGTTTGACCAAAGCTTTATTGGTACAGGGTATATTGATGTTGTTCATGGTCTTAGTGAATTTGACTGGGAGGTCGTTCAAATTAAACGTGCCATTATAAAATCTTCCAAAAAGACAACCTTATTGTGCATTTCTAAAAAATTCAACTCTCAACAAAAATATAAATGCGTTAACGTTAATGCGATTACTACTATTATTACGGAGTTAGAACCGAAGGACAAAATTTTCGAACCCTTTAAGTCATTAAACATCAATTTGGTTTAAATTGTTCTTCACTGAATCAATTTTTTTTATTTTTTTGCTGTTTTTTGCTGTTTTTTTCATAATAATACTTAAATTTACTTTCGGCTAGTTCGCTCAATAAGCAAATTACCACTAAACAATAATTATTTATTTTTTTATATGAAATCAGAACAATCCAATAAAACAGCCATTGCTATTATTGCAGGGTTGTTTTTTATTTTTGGCTTTATTACTTGGGTAAATGGGGCGTTGATTCCGTTTATGAAAACCATTAATGAGTTAACGGAAGCTCAGTCTTATTTGGTGGCTTCTGCCTCCTATATATCTTTTGTGGTTATGGCGTTGCCAGCTTCTTATTTATTGCGTAAAATAGGGTACAGAAAAGGGATGTCCATCGGGCTATTTCTTATGGCTGTTGGTGCTTTGGTATTTATTCCTGCTGCCGAAGCCAGAACCTATTGGATGTTTTTAGCGGGTATCTTTATTCAAGGAACGGGTATGACTGTATTACAAACTGCTGCCAATCCCTATATTACGATTTTAGGACCCATTGAAAGTGGCGCTAAGCGCATTGCCATTATGGGGATAGCCAACAAGGTTGCAGGCGCCCTGGGTTCTGTCATTTTTGGTGCCATACTCTTAAATGGAATTGATGAGGTTAAAGATGTTATAAGTCAAGTTTCTCCTGAAGAAAAAGGGGATCTTTTAGATCAAATGGCGGATAGTGTTTTTATGCCCTACTTGATCATGGCAATTGTTTTATTTGTATTGGGCTTATTGATGCGCCGCGCGCCACTACCTCATGTGGAAGCGGAAGACAGTATTGAAGAAGGAACCCAATCTGGAGGTAAAAAAACTATTTTCCAATACCCACATCTTTGGTTTGGGATGCTTACTCTATTTGTTTATGTTGGCGCTGAGGTGATAGCTGGAGATACCATTATTGCCTATGGTCTTGCACTTGGAATATCAGCATCAAAAGCCAAGTTTTTTACCACCTTTACGTTGATGGCAATGGTAGTTACTTATGCACTAGGCGTTGTGTTAATACCAAAATATTTAAGTCAGAAGAAGGCATTACAAATTAGTGCCGTGATTGGACTTGTATTAAGTTTTTGCATCATAAGTACTACCGGATTTACATCAGTTCTTTTTGTTGCAGCATTGGGAATTGCTAACGCACTTGTTTGGCCTGCTGTATGGCCATTGACTTTAGAGGGTCTTGGGAAACATACCAAAACGGCAGCAGCCTTGCTTATTATGGCAATTTCTGGAGGGGCTATTATTCCACCATTGTACGGTCGTCTTGTAGATAGTAGCAAAGAGGCGCTTATTAACTCGGGCCTTGAAGCTGCAGATGCACTAGCCCTAGCGGCTAAGGAGAGTTATTATATCCTTATTCCCTGCTATGCCATTATTTTTGTTTTTGCAGTATGGGGACAACGACCTAAGAAATGATCTTATTAAAACATTTCAATCCTAGAACATGAAAATCAACATACCTTAACATCACTATAATGCGAAGTCATTAATTTATTGTCTTCTTTGGCTGCGGAAATTTGGCAAGTTTACCGTGCCTAGCTTTATTGAAGATTGTTAGTACTCAAGCACCGCCCGCTCGGTTGCTGTGTTTTGTGCTCTCATTGGCTCTTTTTATATAATAAGTCTTTATAGAGAACACAGGGGCGTAAAATTAAATTGTTTTGGGAATGATTTATTAAAATTATAAACCCGCAAGCTCTAAGGTTGCGGGTTCTACTGTGGAGGACAAGGGAGTAAAGTCGAACTGCTTTGCAGCTGATTTAAATCTTTTTAAGTTAGATGATTAGTTAAAATTACTTTTCGTTTTTTTTTTTACTTTTAGAGAATGAAAAAACGTCTA
>Ga0213861_10001678_pt1 | contig 19434 bp, 15 predicted proteins | sample PICome_4_FD_160110 | JGI IMG/M metagenome (GOLD analysis project Ga0213861, IMG submission 160110) | Coastal seawater microbial communities near Pivers Island, North Carolina, United States - PICO131 | ecosystem: Environmental > Aquatic > Marine > Coastal | place: USA: North Carolina... | reverse complement strand
CCACCCAGACCACCACGCTGGATTGCATCCGGCGGGCAATCTTTCATACAGCTCGGATCTTCGCAATGGCGACAGGAAGTTGGAACATGGATGTGCGCAAACGTTGGGCCAGCCTTCCGGTTCAAGCGAGAAGTGCCATCATGAGTTGCCGCACAGGCTGACTCACAGAGATCGCAGCCGACGCAAATATTTTCATCGATAAGCAACACATCGGTGGCTTCACCCAAGCCCTGGCCCATCAAAAATGACATCAAATCGCTGGATTCCGAATTCGACTGCAGCGCAACATTTTGCTCGTGGCGATCCTTAACCATGGCTTGCAGACGTTCCTTCAAGCCTGCAGAACGTTCCAACAATAGACTGAAAGACTCTTTATCAAGCGAGATGGTTTCCGTTTTCACGGCAGCCTTAACCGTCGCTGATCGAGTGGTATTGCCTAACAAAGCCATCTCGCCAATAGGCGTGTTGGCAGGCACATAACTCATGACCACATCACGACCATCAATCTCGATCGACACAGTGACCGAACCGTTGCGTATAAAATGCAGGGTATCGGCTTCATCACCTTCTTTGAATATGGTTTCTTTGGGTTGGAATTGGTGCATTTTCGCCCGAGCCGCGATGGGCTGCAATTCCTCGATAGGCGTGTCTGGCGCAAATTTTTGCTGGATTGTTCGAACGATGAAGGTCTCGTCCAGGACCCGCTTGACCGCCGCAACAGAGGAAATCAGCTTAATCATTGAGCGTCTTGGAGTCTCGATCACAATACATTGCGGCCCTGCGTACACCGAAGCTGAACGGCGCCGACCAGACATCAGACTCATCTCACCGAAAAAACTACCCGCATTGGCCGTGATACGAAGCGTGGGATTGACTTCAATCTCCACCGTACCCTCAAGTATTGTAAAAAAGGTGTTGGTGTAATCATGCTGCTTGAAAATGACGTCGCCCTTAGCCGGCATCGACACGTTGCTGTCGAGCATCAACTCGCGAAACTGCAGAGCGTTCACATCAGCAAATACTGGTATTCGCTCTTGCATCAAGGCAAGCACACCATCGACCTCGACCTCATAGGGCAGGCCATTGAACTTGGCAGCCAAAAGGTCGTTGTCGGCAGGTTTGACGTCGTGCCCAAGGATATACTCAACCACTTCATAGCCTTGATTCATCGCCTGCTTGATCAAAGGATAGCCACCCAAAGCACCGATAACATAAATGCCGGTGACATTAGATTCATACTGACTGGTCAGAGCTGGAATGGCGTTCTGATCTTCGCTGGGAAATTCAATTCCGAAGGATTCCACCAGCTTGCGAGGTGGTATCGCGCCAAGGCGAGCGATAATCCGGTGCAATGGCACAATGGCGTCACCTGTGGCGGTTTTTAACTGCAAATTAGCAGGGAAATCACCGCCTTCGAGCTCTTCAACACCTGCAGGGGAGCTATCGTAATAGCACTCGATCGTACCCGCATCGATGGCGGCCATGATCAAATTCAGGTTACCTTCCTTCGCTCGAGCAAATTCGTCTTTTCGATTAACAATATAGACCTTGTTATTCGCGGCAAGGGCAATGGCATTTTCAATCGCTGCGTCACCAGCGCCAATGATTGCGATGCTCTCGTCCTTATATTCGCCCGGATCATCCAGCGTATATTGGACCACCTCAGACTGCTCGCCAGGCACGCCCATTTGCCGAGGATTACCTTGTAAACCAATACCCAATATTACATGTCGCGCCAACACCTCTTCGCCGTTCATTAAGCTGATAACGAAGTTTCCCTGGGATCCGCTGATAGCCTTCACCTCGGCACCATATTGGATATTAACGCCGACGGTCTTAATGCCAGTTTCCCAATTTCCTAGAATCGTTTCCCGCTTTCCGGCATCAAATTCAATCGGGCTACGCAGCGGCAAAATGCCGGGCTCAGCCATTACATGCTTGCCCTTTTGGTACTTTTGAATCGTGTTGGCAATTTTCGGCGAGCTTTCCAGCAAGACGTGGTCTACATCTAACTCCGCACACCGTGCTGCTGCACTCAGACCACCCGGCCCAGCTCCAATAACAGCTATTTCAAACACAGTACAACCCCACAATAACGGAAGGACTACCCTTCTTTCGAATGATGACACAGACCTCGATCTGATCCTGACACTTCTCTTCTAACCCGCTTTCCGCACTCTTTCTTGAAGGCGCGCCTTACAATAATAGCCCGCGTCTTTCCAGGCTACACGTCAGGTTCTGGGACGATAACATATTGTAAGGCCTACGGAAAACACCCGTTACACTATTACTATGCCACCCGCCGCCGAGCACGGTACAGCAAAGGCGCGAGAGAAACCGCCCTATCAATCTTTGTGACCAGCATCACGATTCGCAAATGAATTTCACCAATGTGGGCGAAATCACATTTTGAAGGGCATCACAGTCGTTTAATACCAGTTCGGCGCGAACCGGCAACCGAAGACGGCTATCCGCGGCGCTAACTTAGGAATCGCTGAGAGGAAAAATCATGCCCCATCACTTGCAACCCACCATCGAGGACCTGTTGAACAGCCTCTGCCTGCTGGCTTTCCTGGCGGCAACAATTTCAGCTGTGGCGCCAGTCTAGGCTCACTTGTTGAGTCGAATAATTTCCATCAAGCCGGTCAGAATAAGATCTGGCACCAGATGATCAAATAACTTTTCGCGGGTAAAAAGTTGCGCGAAACCACCGGTACCGATCACCAGGGGCGCCTCGTCACTAAACACCTCCGCCGTAATTCGCGCCACCAACTCACGCATCATGCCGACATTAGACCAATACAACCCAGCCTGGATACTTTCTATGGTCGAGCGCCCAAAGGCCGAAGCCGGTGGCACTATTTCAACAGACGGCAACTGGGCCGTTTTGGCTTCCAGCGCTTCCATCGCTAAACGCACGCCCGGTATGATATTGCCTCCCAGGAACTCCTTGTCTCGAGTAATCGCACAAAGGGTCGTTGCCGTGCCGAAATCAGCGACGATCAAATTACGGCCGGGAAACAGCTTGATCGCACCTACGGCATCAGCGATTCGATCAGCGCCCACCTCCTTCGGATCACGATAGCCGATCTTCAAGCCGGTCTTGATACCAGGCCGCAGAATCAAGGGCTCCACCCCGAAATACTTCTGACAGCAAGCCCGCAACGAATACAGCATATCCGGTACGACACAACAGATAGCGATGAATTGAACCGCGTCAGGATCGATTTGATTTTCCCGCAACACCGAGCGAAAGAAGACTCCTAACTCGTCGGAAGATGAGTGCTTAAGGGAAGTCCGCCGAAATTGAGCGCTTAAACGACCGTCATCAAACAGGCCACCGTAGACCTGCGAATTACCAACATCCAGACATAAAATCATCGAGCTACCTGCTTGAGTGGAATATTATCGATTAAACGGACTTGATGAACACCCTCGCCGAGTCGGGCGGCGGCAAAACGGCGCGCTTCGCCAGTGACTACATAATCAACTGCAAACCCTAGCTCGGTTAACTGACGGGCAACTTCGGCATCACTACTGGCGCTGCCCAGCAACGCGTAGAGTCGCGGCGCCAGCTGCCGGCCCGCCTCATCAAGATGTACATGTCGCGAACTAAAGGCCAAACCTGATGCTTCCCTGATCGTGGGACAGGGAACGATCTCGCCATCCAAAAACAACGCACGAGCCATACCCTGGATCAATTCAAATTGCTGGTAATCCTTTTCTCCGAGATAGGTCCAGTGGGGTTTAACGATATTCAGCAACTTCATCACAACGGTGAGAACTCCGGTGAAGTGCCCCTCGCGGTGTCGACCACACAGCGTCTTGCTGAAGTGTCGCTCGTCTACGGCATAGCGAAACCCATCCGCATAAATCTCGTCGTAACGGGGCAGTAGCACCGCATCTACGCCACAGGTTTTCGCCAATAAAAGATCTTGCTCGAGACGATCAGGGTATTTTTTTAAATCATCGGGATTGTCGAATTGGGTCGGATTCACATAAATACTCAATACCGTCTGATCGGCTTCAGTCACGCTCCGCTCGATCAACGACTGGTGGCCAATATGCAACGCCCCCATCGTCGGCACAAAACCGATTCGGTCTGCGCCTGACGCACGGCGCCAAACCTGGAACGCATCGATAGTATCAAAGACCTTCATCGGTAGGATTCTGCCAGGGCCGGAAATTCTCCCGCAACAACATCGCCGTGAAACTGATTGACCGCATCACTCACCACGCTATGGCCGCTGGCGTACTGGCGCAAGAACTTCGGCTTGAACTTTGGATTAACACCCAACAGGTCCTGTAAAACCAGTACCTGGCCATCGGTCTGGGGCCCTGCACCGATGCCAATAGTCGGTATCTTTAGAGCTTGGCTCACACAACCACCCAGCGCCGTCGGCACACACTCTAACACCAAGGAAAAACATCCTGCAGCCTCCAAGCGCCGCGCACTTTCAACTATCTTTGCAGCATTCACCTCATCTTTGCCCTGCACTAGATGACCGCCAAGATGATGAATGGACTGCGGCGTCAAACCCAGGTGACCCATGACCGGCACGCCAGCCTCGACGATATGGCGAATGATCTCTAGTTGATGACTATCGCCTTCAATTTTGACCCCGTGGGCACCGGCTTGCATGAGCCGCTCCACCGTATCCATCGCAACGCCAAGGCCCTTGCTACAGGTAAGAAATGGCATATCTGCAACAATAAATTTGTCAGGCGCACCTCGGGCAACCGCACCCACATGTAACGTCATCATGTCCACGGTGGCGTGCACCGTGGATTCATAGCCATACATCACAACCGCCAACGAGTCGCCGACCAACAGGCAATCGATCTCTGTCGTGTTCAGTATTTGGGCGGACCAATGGTCATAACAGGTCACCATAGAAATTTTCTGGTGCTGTTGTTTGCGCTGGGCAAAGGTATGGACGTTCATCAAGTATCTCCCGCGAGAACCCGCTCCGATCCAATCAGGAAATACCAGGTGCCTGGCGCTCAATTTACGCACGCCACAGCTCGACTAGCCTCAACAAAGTAGGTCGTCGGTACCTGTCCTCATCAAACGGATCAAGTCCCACATTTTGTTTTGCATTACTAAAATAGGGTTGTAAACCTTCGCTGGCAACATCTGTTGTAAACATTCGCTGTCAACATCGCTTGTCCCCGTTCATGAGACCCGATGCTCCCTGGCACCAGATCGAATCGAGGCGACGCGCAGATTATGGCATCTTTGGGCGGATGTCTAGAGGCTGCCACGTTCTCATCAACGATTGACGCAAAAGACAAAACATGGGTGTCTCCCCCCTCTTTATTTTGGGTGAAACGCCATGCGCATCAAGCAATACCACATGACCCCTTGGCACCGACGCCTGCCATTGTGGGCAGGCATGGCACTACTGGCGCTCGCCGCCAGTGCCGGGGCCGATAACTTCGCCGACCAGGCACCCCAGCGCCTGCAGGAATACCTGCAGATTAACACCATGAACCCGCCCGGCAATGAAGTCAGGGGCGTGGCATATCTTGGTGCTATTCTCCGCGAAGCGGGCATCGACTATGAAACCGCCGAGTCGGCGCCAGGCCGAGGTAATATTTGGGCGCGCTTGCCTGGTGGCGATTTACCAGCACTGGTGTTACTCCATCACATCGACGTAGTGCCTGCCGATGCAGCCTACTGGAAAGTGAATCCATTATCTGGCGCCATCCAAGACGGTTATATCTGGGGACGAGGCGCAATCGACACCAAGGGCCTAGGTATCACCCAACTTCAGGCTTTTCTGGCACTGCATGCTTCAGGCAAACCGCTAACCCGTGATGTTATCTTTATGGCGACCGCTGACGAGGAAGCGGGTGGCTTTTTCGGCGCCGGTTGGCTGGTGCAGCATCGCCCCGAGATCTTCGAGAACGTCGGCTTTCTGGTGAATGAGGGCGGAACGGGGCGCATCACCGATGGCAAACCCGTGTATCGCGTCGAGGTCACCCAAAAGGTACCCCTCTGGTTGCGTCTGACAGCCACTGACACGCCCGGGCATGGCTCTTCACCGCGGCCCACTAGTTCGGTCACTCGCATTTTGCGGGCTGGCCATCGTATCGCCGACACCAGCTTTCCCTACCGCGTGATACCCGCGGTGCGCGATCTGTTTTCAAGTATCGCCGAGTTCGAGGAAGATGAGTTTAAGGTGGGCTTTGAACAGATTGACGAAGCGGTCAAGGACGTGAGCTTCATGACCAGCCTGCATCTGAAGCAGCCCGGCTCCGTGTCCTTGCTTCACAACACCTGCTCGATCACAACAATGACGGGCAGCAGTAAAATCAACGTCGTGCCGCCAACCGCCAGTATTGAGCTCGACTGTCGCCTGCTACCAGACCAAAGCCCTCAAGCCTTTCTCGCTGAACTCACGCAGATCATCAGCGATGAGCATATCGAGATCGAACAGATCATGGGTTTCAGCCCCGCCGTCAGCAGCACATCAACGCCCTTGTTCGAGTCCATCACGCGAACCCTCACTCTGCATTACGAGAATATGAAGCTCGTACCCAGCGTCTCTACGGGTTTCACCGACAGTCACTTCTTTCGAGATCTTGGCATTGTCAGCTATGGATTCAGTCCCTTTCTCTACCAGCCGAATGAAAAAACTGGCGTCCACGGTAATAATGAACGGGTGAGTGTCGAAAACATGATTAACGGCACTCGGGTCATGACTGATTTCTTAACAGACTTTACCACCGTCGGGGGACACTAAACTCACGCACTAGAACAGACCAACGTGACGAACAAGGTTCGCCCTACCGGACGACCTGCGCTTTTGAAACGGCCAGACTGGCTTGGTAGAAGAGTTTACAGAAACAGGCTTAGGGAAAAGAGCTCGAAAAAAAGAGCTTAGAAAAAAGAGCTCAGAAAAAAGAGCTCAGAAAAAAGAGCGCTAACAGTAGCTACTACAAGTAAGCCTTGAGCGCTATATCCAGATTGTGCTGTCGCGATCGAACCATCGCGACAGCACCACCTAAACACAACGTTTATCGACAGAGCTATCCTGCTTTTTGGTCAGCCGCTACTTTTTGTGCCGACGCGCGCGAGGCCAGCAGCTCGCTCAGGGCTTTCGCCTCGGGCAGATCCTCCAGCAAATCCATGCCCAACACTCGCTTGGCGCAAGCACCCGCGAGACTCACCGAGTACATGAACATAATATCGGCATAGGTGAAGGTATCGCCGGCGATATATGGCGAAAACTTCCCCGTGCGCTTAATGCACTCCACACCCTTCTTCAGGCTCACGCGCGCCTTGTCTTTCGTTTCTTCGCTGACGGTGCCGCCAAAGAAAGCCTCAGCAAAACAGGTACGCGCGGGCAACTCGATATACAATTCGAGTTGTTTAATCAATTCACGCACTTTAGCTTTTTCATAAGCGCTGGCCGGCATCAACGCCTGCCCCTGACCCAGATCTTCCAGATAATCAAAAATGACGTCAGTCTCGCTAATAAAGCCCTCACTGGTCTCCAGACAAGGCACTTTACCCATGGGGCTTTTAGCTAAGTAGTCGCCTTCCTGAGTCGGCTTGGTATCCACAAACTCGAAGTCGATGTCTTTTTCCAGTAACGCCATTTTAACCATATTGAAATAATTACTAACGGTAAAACCATAGAGTTTGAGCACGTATTATCAGCCTTATTAATCAATTGAGAGGCTATATTACCGTGAGCAGCCTGACATACAAGTCAAGTCAATCGTTATCATAGTGCGAGTCGCGCCAAAAGGCCGCCTTAAGCGCCGTCAAAGAACCGTCATAAGCAGGTACGCTTCAGGAAAAATCCGGCGCGCGCTTTTCAAGAAATGCAGTAATGGCCTCACGATTCGCCGGCCCGCCACTGAGCCGCGCCAGGCCCTCACCCTCGTCAATCACCGCCTGTTTGAGTGCTGCTCGGCGTGGCGCCATCAACAGCGCTTTGGTTTGCATTAAAGATTCCAAGGGCAAAGCCGCCAAAGTCGCGGCTTTGCTCATCACCTCAGACATAAAGTCCTCTGTGGGAAAGCTTGCCATCGCCAAGCCAAACTCCACGCACTCGGCGGCCGTAAGCCATTCAGAAGATAGCAGCACCCAGGCCGCTCGTTGATAGCCCATCAAGCGTGGAAAGGTAAAGGTGCTGCCCGCCTCTGCCGTCAACCCCAGCGCAGAAAATGGACAACGAAACCTCGCGTCTTGCGCCACAAAGCTCAAATCACCGAGACCCAGAATCGTGGTACCGATGCCGGCACCCAGACCATTAGCTGCCATAATGACCGGCTTCGGACAATCAATGATGGCGTTCAACAGGCCGTTCAACCCATGTCGAGCCGGCGTGGTTACCGTGCCCATTGCCTTCAAATCGGCGCCGGCGGAAAATGCTCGGCCCGCGCCTGTGAGCACCACTACGCGAACTTGGTCATTGATAGTTGCCGCCAGAAATGCCTCGCAAAGCTCATCCATCATGTCGTTGTTGAAAGCATTCAACGCCTCGGCACGATCCATGGTGATGACATGCACAAATTCTTTGGTTTCGGTTTTAACCACCGCCATGCTGAGGCCTCCAGGCAAGTAAAGCGCTACACTCAAAGTATTCGAACGCAGCTGATATCAATTGTTAGATAAACTGTTTTTCAGTCTTAACCTCTGTACGCAAAAACACAAAGAAACAGACCGTGGCTGCCGCTGACAATAGGTGCCAGATACCATGAGCCTGCACTAAAGAGTCAGGGTCACACCAAGGATGAGCCGGTTTGCCCGTCTGCCAGATTGCAAAGGCGAGCATATAGCTCGCCATGCCAAGAGCAAACCAGGGTAGATATTGACGGCGCCCTACCGGCGGGCCAGCAGCCAAAATGCCTGGCACCCAAAATAACAGCACCCACCAATAACGGGCCGGTTCGGCTAACATCTCCATAGGGGTGATGCCAAAGAGACCCGCCACAGCAAAACCCACCAGTCCCGACGCCCAGCGCAAAGGCTGGGAATGAAAACGATACAACACTTCAGAGATTACCCAGAACGCGATCGACAAGCCAAAGAAGTCCAGATTAATCCCAAGGCCCCAGCCGTTCAGCGCACGAAGCGTGCCGTAGATCAACACCAAACTCCCATAGATCGTCAGCAAGCGCCTATTGCTCCAACGTCCCATGGCCCCCACATTCACCAGCCAAGGAATCAAAATATACATCACCATACTCAGGTTATCCGCCCAGCCGCCCCAGCCCGTATGCGTGCCGTGCATCAATAAAGACCCGGGGCCCAACCAGATAGCAGCGCCAGCATACAGTAACGCAATCGGGCTATGACCATACATCAAACCTTCTCGCCCAGCGCTAACATCACGGCCCAGAACCCAAAGCATCCAGAGCCCCCCCACCATAAACCCCAGGTTACTGAGCGCATTGACCGGCTCTGCCCAGAGCCCTGGCTGTATCCGTTCACACCATCTTGAGACCTCGCCCACCGCCTGCTCAACGGCCGCTGACTCACCCCAGCCTTGCGCACCCAACAGGGCATAGCCAACGAAAAATAACACACTGGCTAACAGCCCAAGTTGTAACGGTCTATAGGCACTTGCGGGGGTATTCATAGTTTGACTCCTTGACGCTGAATTGTGCTTCTCGTGCCTGCCAGTAACCGCTGACTGACCATAGCCGCCAAGAATAGTAACCGCAGCAGCACAGCTTCACCAGCCTGTTCGCAGAACGGCACATCGATCTATAGAGACTCGCACCTCGGCGTTTGCATGTAGCCTCAAGACACAATACGGCGCATCACCCCAACACTGGCGAAGAACATAATCCTTGGCGACGCTCGGTGACTGCTACGACCTGTATTGGAATTAAATCCGGCATGGTTTAGAACGCCACCACACGCTCAAATACCCAGAACATGGCTAAGCCACCTATGCTGTAAGCACGCACCAGCCTCAGCTTGCATTGACGATGTTGCGGTTACGGCTACGCCAGAAACTACAAAACCAAACCCCCAGAAGTTCTTGCCCTCATGGAACGCGCAGGACGTTGTTACTGTCCATATGGACTACAGTTGCCAACGCTTTGTCAGCGTGGACCGTGAACATGTTGGGTAGCCCTCCCCGTTGCTTCGCCGGACAGATAGCGAGTTCACCTAAGTTCACCTACGCGGTGAGCAAAAACTGTGAGCAAAGACGGTGGGCAATCGCGGCGGGTAAATTCGACCTGCTGCGCCATCGTCATCACTTTATCACGCATGACCCTAACACCGCGCTCGGCGCTATGTTGCTTGAGTGCGGCTACCCCTCGTCGATCGTGTCGAGCAGGGTGACCTCCTCAACCTCAGAGCCGAAGCATGGCGAGATCGGGCAGTGAAGAAGATCGACAGATTCAACGATGAGCTTTATTTCGGTTGGCATGACACTAGCACCCAAAGTTCTGGTGATTGTTGAATTGATCTAAACATCCTTCAATCCTTGTGCAGACAGAATCTTCTTTGGCGGGAGACCACCGAGACGAATATCTTACTGGCCAAACTAACTGTTCGTTTCAACATTAACACCTGACATCAGTCAGCGGTGCTGCGCCGAGTGTAGCCTAGCCAAACCTACACGACGCCAATAGTTAGCGCCTAAGCTTCGGCTCGTACAAGTTCATCTATCCATGGCAGGTGTTCCCTGCCGATAAAGAGTTGATCTTGAATGATAAAAGCTGGAGCATCGACAATGCCTAATTCTTCAGCCTCAGCCTGCGAAGATTCGAGAGCATCGATTAAATTTTTAGCATCAAACGCAAAGGTCTCGCCGATCGTGTTCGCTATCAAAGGGGCAAGCACTGCCGGATCATTCAGATCTGCGTGGTCAGTCCAGTAGGCCGCAAATGCCGCTTGGATAAATGCCAGCGGCTCGCCGTTGATCAATGCCAGCGTGCCGAGAGCAAGATCGGTATCTCCCACAGGATCAGGGTACTGTAGATTAATACCTTGATGTGCCGCATATTTTTGATGGATGACGCGCCTTGATGCAGCGCGAACGCTTCGATGCATTTGCGCAACCGAAGCCTTGTCGGTGATTGTAGGAACTTCGCGCTCGGTGGCTCGAAACGGTTTCCACGCCAACGCGATCCCGTGGCGCGATACTAACGACAAAACCGGGTTTATCGCCAAATACGACGCTGGCGATTTGAAATCGATATAGACTGTCAGCATGCTTCAATCTCGTAAGCAATCTCGTAAGCAATCTCGTAAGCAATGTCGGGGGCAGGGCCTTTTTGGCCACTGAGATGCCAACGCAGATAGGGAATATGTTCCCGCCCAAACAGCACCTCATCACCTACGACAAATGTTGGAACGCCATAGATACCGTGAGGGTGGAATTGTGACTGTAAATCGTCATGCAGGACGCGGCCTTCGCCAGACTGAAAGTCATTAAAACCGTTGGCATCAATACCCGCCTCAATCAAACATGACTTTACAACCTCAACATCTTCGATATCGAGCTCGCGCCGCCAGAACGGCGGGAACACGGCCTCAAAATAGCGATCCAGTTTATCCCGGTCCCGCTCGGCGACCCAAAGGATTCCGATATTTGCGATACTGGAGTCCCAAATTTTCTCGGTACCTTTCAGTATCAGGCCTTGCCGTTTCGCGTAGCGCCGCGCATCGCCATAAGAGTACCTAATGGCGTTCCAAACCTTGGGACTGCGCCCGGAAGAGGCAACAACTTTGCCCGCTTTTTTTTCAGCCGAGCCTAGGTAGCTGGGAATATCCAGGGTAAGAGGCCGCCAATCGAATTTCATGCCAAGTTCAACTTCGAGGGCAAGCGTCGGCCGGATGGCCACAAAAGCATAGGGACTTTTGACGTCAACGTAGACAATTAATGGCGCATTGCTTTGCAGTACGTTCATATCTGAGCTTCCTTGATTCCTGGTCTTTCAACCACCGGTGAACCGGGGCTCACGCTTTTCAGCAAATGCACGTAACGCTTCCTTGTGGTCCTGAGTCGTTCGCGCCTTGAGCAATCGATCAGCCTCTCGATCGATGGCAGCGGCATGGTCTATGGTCAAAGCATCGTCGAGATTATCCTTAATGTACCCCAGGGCAATCTGCGGCCCGTTGGCAAGCTGGCGCGCCAGGGCAAAGGCGTTATCCGCAAGTTCTTCGTCAGCCACAACCCGGCTCACCAAACCGATATTCAGGGCGTTCGCAGCGCTGACTCGCTCCGATGTCAACATCAACTCTCTCGCCCGACCCGGACCAACCACCCGCGTCAGCAACCAGGCGATACCATAATCACCAGACAATCCGATGCGCGCATAGCCAGTGCTAAGAAAGGCGCTTGCCGCGGCCACGCGCAAATCGCAAGCCAGGGCAATGGCCATCCCCGCGCCAGCTGCTGCACCGGGCAATGCGGCAACTGAGGGTTTGCGCATCTGGCGCAACACACCGGCTATCTCGTGGTGCCGCGCCACCATCTCACTGAATTGCGCTTGCGCCGTCGGCCGATGATCACCAACCGGACGCTCACCCATGGCCTTAACGTCCCCGCCGGCGCAAAAGGCGCTGCCTGCGCCAGTGATCAGCAGTGCTCCGACACGATCGTCACTCGCAGCCCAACGAATGGCCTGCCGCATGGCCCCCGTCAGCGCCGGCGACAAAGCGTTCCTTACCGTCGGCCGGTTCATGGTGATGACCGCCACCTTGTCTTTCAGTTCAAACAGCAACTCCGTCGTGCCCGTTTCAAAATCTGCCATAATCTGACTCCTGAATGATTGCATCGGCTATAGATCAACCATGTTGCTGCCGTGCCGTGGGATCTTTCAAGGCATCAGTAAAGCAGCCACTCGATAACCGCGCAAGTATCGAGACGGCAAACTCGCGCCGCAAGATTGATGCTGAAGCAATATAGGATGTCACGAGATAGGATGTCACCAGCGTCCTACTCACCTAACAGCTGTGCCATGCCCATCGAAGCATTGATCGAACTGGATATTCTGCCCTTTCGAGAGCGTTACTTCACCAAACCTGACGCAGCGCGATGGTGGGTGCCTATGATAACTTCACGGGCTGGTCCGGATTTGTCGCAGTTAGTGCCACAAATAATACTATTGTTGCACTCAATTCTTACACGCAGCTCTTACACGCAACTCTTACGCACAGCTCTTACACACAGCTCTTACAGACAACAACCGCTCCTACCCGATGGTTTCAAGCGCAATCAGGGGGAATTACGTGTCTCAGTCTACAAAGTTTCAGGAGACCAACGTGAACGGCCGCTTGGGTCACTCAGGCTGAAGCGCATCGCAGCGACGCAAGAAAGCGCACGGTACTTGGCTGACGAGAACCCATGAGCCGCTTTAATATCGACGTTGAGTTATGCCGTCGATGCACGTACGATCGCCCCCTGTGGGGACTTACGGGTCAGCGGAACATCATTTTGCACATTAACTGAGGGGATCATGTGAAAACAATAAGATCAATCGGATTGCTATTGGGCGCAGTTACGGCATTTTCTGCAATCGCAGAGACCGCGTTGGAAGAGATCGTGGTCACAGCCCAGCGTCGTGAACAGTCGCTGCAGGAAGTCCCCGTCAGTGTCACAGCGTTCACAGGCGATGCCATTGAACGACGGAACATCAAGGGGGCTGTTGACTATCTAGCCACGACACCGAATGTAAGCTTTACCGAGGATGGTCAGGCCGGCAGCCGTGGATTGGGGATTTCAGTGCGCGGCGTGAACAACCTAGTGTCTGGGGAGAATGCCGTCGTCAATTCCATCGGCGTCTATCTCGACGGCTTCAGCGTTGCGTCAGTGCCCACACAGGTTTCCAACCCGTTCCTGCCAGACATGGAGCGGCTCGAAGTACTGCGTGGTCCTCAAGGCACTTACTTTGGCCGCAATGCAGTTGGCGGCGCGCTCAACATGGCCACGCGCAACCCCACCGATGAGTTTGGCTGGAAGGTTCTCACCGGCGGCGAATCCTACAAGGGCGCTAATCAGCAGTACAACGTGATGGCGATCGTCAATCTTCCCGTGTCTGATACGTTTGGGCTCCGCGGCCTTGCTTATTTCGAAGAGAGTGGCGGCCTGGTAGATAACATCTGCGGCCAAGGTGCAAACGCAGCCAGCTGCCCCACGGCTGGGGTCAATGGGTTCACGCCGAATGGCGCTAAAGACAGTGGTCATGAGCACCTCAACCTAAGACTAAAAGGTTTGTGGGACATGAGTGCCGACACCCAGGTTGCTCTCACGCTGATCTATGCCGATGAGGACCAGGGGCACGACGAAAATGTACCCTCAGGCATCATGGATCTGGATACTGTCGACTCGTTTGGCATTCAAACTGCTATCGATCCAGGTACAGGCTTCTGGCCTAACAATCGCAATAAGTTGAGTCACGACCTGGACGAAAGCAACTCGAATGAAACCACCGTTGCGATTCTCAACATCTCTCATCAACTGAATGAAGCGTGGGCGTTGAAATCAACCACGGGTATCGTCAAAGCGACCCAGAAGCGACGCTTCGATAATGATGGCGTCGGCGGGCTCGACGGCCTTGGCCGGATCAACCAATATGAAGGCTCCTCCTGGAGCACCGAGCTGCGCGCCGAGGGATCTTTCGATTCCATGGATCTGGTCCTGGGCGCCATCTACTCGAGAGATCGCCAGGAGCAGCAGAACAATGTGCAGGTCTCAACTGGCGCAGAGTTGGGCCATGTGTCCGTGGGAGGGGCAGGTATATTACCGCCATTTCCCGAGGGGCTCGGACTGTTATTGAACAGCAAAAAACATGAGATCAGGGGTATCGCGCTGTTTGGTGATGTCACCTATCACCTCACCGACAGTCTGGATCTCATCGCTGGCGGCCGATTTAGCCGCGACGATGTAGAAAATGATCTCCTCGCCTTTGGCATCGGGCCGACTTGCTGTTTCCCCGGTTCACCTGGCTTTCCGGGAGGTCCAGGATTTGACTTCTTCAATAGCTTTGCTAACTCAGCGCGACCGCTCACCGCGGCGGATGAACAGTCCACCGACTTTGCACCACGGGTTGGCCTGCGGTATCAGGTCAATCCCGACGTGAGCCTGTACGGCATCGTCTCAAAGGGCTACAAGGCCGGGGGAGCCAGTGTTGGCAACAACACGAACGCCGACGGGGCGCCCGCATTCAGCGTGGCTTTCGACAAGGAGCAGTTGTGGAATTACGAGTTGGGCTTCAAGACAGAATTAGCTGATCGGCGCGTGCGTGTTAACGGCTCGGTCTTCCGCCTGGCATGGAGCGATCTGCAGTTTGAGTCGTTCCGTTTCCTCACTCCGGGCGATCTCTCCACCAACTTCGAACAAACTGTCAACATTGACAAAGCCAAGGCAACCGGTTTCGAGGTAGAGGTACTGGCCATGCCCGCTAACGATCTCACCCTCAGTGCATCACTCGGTTGGCTTGACACCGAAATTACCCAGGCAGACCTGGTGGAATTGACGGGTGGATTCCAGGTGGATCTCAAGGGTCTTGAGCTGCCGAAGGCACCCAGGCTGACCGCCAGTCTCGCGGGAGAATACCGCTGGGCGATGGCTGACAACGATGCATGGGTTCGACTCGAATATATCCGGCGCGATGGTCAATATTCCGATATTGAAGGGTTAACCAACAAACAGACTCGCGGTCCATCGCCCAACCAGGGACTCGTAAGGCCAGTAGGACCCGGCGAGTTTCCCTATCTGAGTCCAGACTATAGCGTGATCAACCTGCGAGCCGGCTACGATACCGAAAACATCCAGGTGGTCCTCTACGTGCAGAATCTTGCCGATGAAGAGTACTACACTGGTACCCAGGAGAACTTCGGAGCCAGCGGCATTCGTCTGCGACCCCATCCCCGCACTATCGGAATTAGCGTCGGCTACATGGTGGGCGGCGCCCGTTAGGTTCGCTGAAAACGGTGGCGTAAGTTTCGCGCCACCGTTTTTCGTCGCCCAGAATGGAAGCTCATAACTGGACGCTCTGAGCCAGACGCTCTGCACTAGGCGCTCTGAACTAGGCGCTCTGAACTAGGCGCACAGAGCTGAACGTTTGTTTTCCCTTTAATCCAGAGAATCTACAACGATCGCCCGCGATCGACACTATGGTCAGGTTCAGCAGTAACTGGATTGGGAAGCGCTTAACTGAAACAGAGGGCAGCGGTCTAGAACAGCGGACATCCAACGGCGCTGGCCAAACATTAGTGATGGAAGATTGCCTATCAGCATATCGCTTTCGCTATATACTTGCCGGCCTCGACATTTTCGCCGTAGGCGACATACGTGTCGCTATTGGTGGGCCCGGAAGGACTCGAACCTTCGACCAATGGATTATGAGTCCAGTGCTCTAACCAACTGAGCTACAGGCCCGTGTCTTAGCAAGTCCTTGGAATGGACCGAGCATCTGTCAGGATCGTCTTAAGCCGTTAATAGCATGCCCTGACGCCCTCAATGACTGATTCACGAGAGCGGCAATTCTAACAGAATTACGAGCTAAATCTAGCACTCACAACGCTAGCACCTTAACCCTCTCCTTCTAGGAAGCTCCGCAGATGATCCGAGCGCGCAGGATGACGCAGCTTGCGCAAGGCCTTCGCTTCGATCTGTCGAATTCGCTCTCGAGTAACATCAAATTGCTTGCCCACTTCTTCCAATGTGTGATCAGTGTTCATGTCGATACCGAAACGCATTCTCAGCACTTTGGCTTCCCTTGCGGTCAATCCCGACAAGATACTCCGGGTCGCTTCTCTCAAGCCTTCTACAGTGGCAGTCTCCATGGGCGACCCTACGGCGGCACCTTCACCGAGATTATTCGCAGAATCCAAAAAGTCGCCCAAATGCGAGTCTTCATCATCACCAATCGGCGTCTCCATAGAGATAGGTTCCTTGGCTATTTTCAGAACTCGAAGGACTTTTTCTTCCGGCATCTCCATACGCACACCCAACTCTTCCGGCGTGGGTTCACGACCCATTTCCTGCAACATTTGACGGGATATTCGTGAGAGCTTATTGATGGTCTCAATCATGTGCACGGGTATTCGAATTGTCCGCGCTTGGTCCGCGATTGAGCGCGTGATCGCCTGGCGAATCCACCAGGTCGCATAGGTTGAAAATTTGTAACCTCGACGGTACTCAAACTTATCCACCGCCTTCATCAAGCCGATATTACCTTCTTGAATGAGGTCGAGAAATTGCAAACCGCGATTGGTGTATTTTTTCGCGATGGATATCACTAATCGTAAGTTTGCTTCAACCATGTCTTTTTTAGCGCGACGGGCTTTCGCCTCACCGATAGACATACGCCGATTGATATCTTTAATTTCCATCACTGACAAGCCCGTTGCAGCACTCACCTGACGAATACGTTTCTGCGCTCGCTGAATATCATCGGCAAAGGCTTTCAGGCCTTTATGGCCCGCTTTAATTTGGGTCTCAACCCAGTTCGCATCGTCTTCGTGGCCGCTGAACTGCTCAAGGAAGGCCTTGCGAGGCATTTTCCCACGCCGCACACTGAGGGTCATGATCAGGCGCTCCTGCCGGCGCACTCGTGCATGCGACTTTCTCGCAAGCTCTACGGCGGCACCAAAATGTTTCGGCACCAGTTTGAAAAATTGGAATCGTTCGCCCAGCAGATTCAATTCTTTGACAGTTGATGCGCTGGCGCGACCGTCTTTGTTCAGCACCCGCTCAGTCTTCTTTAATTGCTTACGCAGTGCTTCAAACCGCTCGGCAGCTAATACCGGATCAGGACCCTTGCTCTCCTCTTCGACATCACCATCACCATCATCATCGTCGTCTTTCGCCTGCCCTGGCACAACCTGGGCCGCCGGCACCACAAACTCTACGGGGTCTAGAAAACCTACCAGCAAATCGGCCAGTTTGCCCTCTTCCGTTTGCGATTGGTCGTAAGAATTCAAGATCAACTCAACGGCACCGGGGAAGCCGGCGAGCGCATGCAGCGTATCGCTGATGCCTTCTTCGATTCGTTTGGCGATCGCGATTTCGCCTTCTCGAGTGAGCAGGTCGACGGTACCCATTTCGCGCATGTACATACGCACTGGGTCGGTGGTTCGACCAGCCTCGTTTTCTACCGCAACCAACACCGCAGCAGCCTCTGCCGCTGCCACCTCATCCGTTGAATCGCCTTCCGACATCAACTCGTCACGCTCGGGCGCGACCTCATAGACATTGATACCCATATCGTTGATCGTGCCGATGATGTCTTCGATCTGCTCGGGGTCTGAAATATCATCCGGCAGGTGATCATTGACATCGGAGTAAGTCAGGTACCCCTGCTCTCGCCCACGACTGATCAGCTCTTTTAGTCGTGACTGTTGTTGCTTAAGTCCACTTGTCATATACCGCCTTCAGTGAAAAAGTCAAAAACCCGGCCGTGGAGTATAGCGATTGAAGCGCAAGGATTCCACTTCAACATAGCACCGCCAAACCGGCTCACAGCGCCTGGCTCACGAGCCTTTAATATCGCACTGCTCGGCCACCGATTCAGGCCTATCAGGCTGCCATTAGCAGCCCGTTAGTTAGCGATTACTTACGGTTGTGGCGACTTTTAACAAGGTTTTTCAACATTTCTCGCTCAGATTCGCTCATTTCATCGAACGGCTTCGACAGCAGGTCAGCGCGTAATAGCTGACCAGATTGGACATCAGTGAGCCGCAACAAGGTGTTAATGACCCCCGTGAACTCTTCCGGCAACTCGCTAACATCTAACAGCTGCTCTTGCTCGATCAAGTCTCGCAAATAGTCAAATTCTGGTCGATCCTGCCAGGTGGCCAGCAACATCACGGGTGAGGTAATTTCACGGGCGACAATGGCATGAATCAGCTCCAGTAATAATTCACTACCCGGGCCCGCCTCCAGCCTGCTGTAGGCCTTCTCATCAAATTGCTGACTCAACTCTGGCTGGCGCAGCAGCATGGCAATCGCCATATTTACCAACTTTGCGAATTCAATGTTCTCACGACTGTTATTAGCCGGACTGGTCAGGTCTTGCCGGCTCATGCCCTGCTGGAATGTGTCTTGAGCGCCCGGTGGCGCAGGCTCACTCATCGTCGGCTTGGACTTGGGGGCCGATGGCACATACCGGGCAGCCACGGACGCCGAGGCCGCGACTAATTTGTCTGCAGCCAGCCCCGTCAGAATTGACAGCTGCTCAATCATGAGTTGCTTAAACACACCGCTGGGAATCTCATTGATCATGGGCATCGCCAGGTTACTCAGATGAGCCTTGCCATCCAGCGACTTGATATCAATATCTGCCTGCAGCTTATTGAAGAAAAAGTCGGGCAACGGTTGAGCCTGATCAAGACGCCATTCAAACTTATCTTTGCCTTCCTTGCGTACCAGGGAATCGGGGTCTTCGCCATCAGGCAGAAACAAAAACCGGGCGCTGCGACCATCGCGCATCAAGGGCAAGGCCACC
>Ga0213861_10001676_pt1 | contig 19447 bp, 15 predicted proteins | sample PICome_4_FD_160110 | JGI IMG/M metagenome (GOLD analysis project Ga0213861, IMG submission 160110) | Coastal seawater microbial communities near Pivers Island, North Carolina, United States - PICO131 | ecosystem: Environmental > Aquatic > Marine > Coastal | place: USA: North Carolina... | reverse complement strand
ATTTACGACACACCTGCCAATACATTTGTTGCCGATTTCATGGGATCGCCTCCGATGAACCTGATCCCTGCAAAAGCGATGGCTGACGGGTTGCATCTGGGCGATGTGGTTTTGCCGCTGTCCGCGAAAGCCCTGCCCGAGCAGCTTATTGTCGGACTACGCCCCGAACATTTCTCGATTGCGGAAAACGGTGCCGACGGGATCACTGTCACGCCCACCATGATCGAGGAAACAGGCCCCGATACCTATGTAACGTTTGAATTGGGCGGGGCGCCGACGACGGCGCGTCTTGCGGGGCGGGTGCATTGTCCGCATGGCGAAACGCTCACGCTATGTGTCGCTCAAGACGCGATCTGCCTGTTTGACCATGCAACGGGCAACGCGCTTTCGCGAGAGTAAAAAGGGCCGGCGCATTTCTGCACCGGCCTATCGTGGGGTCAGTGGTAGAAGATCCCCTGCGGCGTGACGGTGAACCCGCCCGCGCCGTAACCCGCGTAAGCAGGCTGATAGATCTGACGCGCTTGGGCGGGGTACATCAGCGGCGAGGATGGCGCGCGGCGCGATGCGACAGGGCCGGCGGCGGCGATCATCACATCTTCAGTAGATTCAGCATTGCTGAACTGCGCAATCAGGTTGTGCAAAACGGGCAAACCCGCACCTGCCCGCTCGGCGCTTAACCCGATCGGTTGCGCGTTCCCTTTCAGCATCGCAAAGAGGTGGGCCACGCGGCTTGCGTCCTTCGGGATCGCCTTGAAGTCGGGGTGGTGCGCGACCAATAGCGCGGCCATCCCGCAGATATGAGGTGCCGCCATCGAGGTGCCCGATTGCGGATCAAACGCACCACCCGGCACAGAGGAGATAATCCCCACGCCGGGGGCCGTCACGCCGATCTCTGGTCCGTGACAAGTGAAGCTTGGCGAGAACAGACCCGAAGGCGTTGCATGTTCCGGCTGCATCGTAGACGCCTCCCATGTATCGGACGGCACCTCCGCGATTTGGCCCAAGGCAGATACCGCAAGCACCGAAGGCGACTTGGCAGGATATTGCACCTCGTTGCCCGAATTGCCCGCCGCGACAATGCAGCAAATCCCGTGCTGCACGCATTCTTCGATCTGCTGTTCCACGATCTCGCTCGCCTCGCCACCACCCAGCGACATGTTCACGACATCGACCTTCTGGCGGATGCATTCGGACAGCGCGTCAAGCAAGCTGCTGAACTGCCCGCCGGGGAACACCTTCATCACGATGATTTCCGCGTCAGGTGCAAAGCCGCGCACGGCCTCGGTTTCGGGGCTGTTGCCCGTAATGATCCCTGCGCAATGCGACCCGTGCCCGATCACATCATCTTTCCACGTAGACGTGTCGGCCTCATTGGTCATGTCAAAGCCGCGATTGATATGCTTGAGGCTGGGATGCTTGGTGTCCGCGCCGCTGTCGATGATCGCGATCTTGACGCCCTTGCCCGTAAACTCGTCAGGCAATTGATCGAGACCCATCAACTTCTGCCCCCAACCATAGCCCGCGTCCTTGGGAAAGTCAGGTTGCGTATCGGACAAAGGCTTCAGACGGATCACATTGATCCCTGTCAACGTCAGTGCAGGCGCGGTGAGAATGCGGTTCCAATGGCCGCGCTTGGGGCGCACAAAAACGGAACTGACAAGATTTGCGCCAGGGAGTTGAAAGAGCTTGAGGGTCACCTCGCCCTTCGCGTCCGTCACACCCTCTTGCGGAAAGCCTGCAGCCTCCATGGTGACGCTGACACCTTGAAGCGGGGCATCACCTGCGCCGATCACACGGATCTTGACCGAGCCCTCCTTGATGGGCGCGCCTGAAAAGTTGGTGCGACCCATCAATTGCTGCATCAGGCTGGACGGAGCCACAGAGCCATAGCGCAGATGACTATCGATCTCGACAGAGACGCTCTGCCCCGCTGTCCGGGCCAGAATGGCGGCCTGCTCAAAATCCATACGGAACTTATGGACTTCGGTCGCCTCGTCATGGGTCGATTTTGTCATCACGATATGGGGCTTGAACGTCTTGATCGGCTTTTGTCCGAATTGCGTTTCGATGAACTTGAGCGCGCCTTTCATGGATGCGGCGCTCATCGGTTGATACCCCATCCGCTTGGCCATCATGCTGCGGCGCGGGCCGACAAGAATATCAACCGGAGCGGAGAAATCAGTGACGATTTCAGGGGTTTGTGAATTGCTAGGCATAAGAATAACTCCTTGAAAAATGAGAGCGCCAGTCGTGAAAATGCAGCGGCGGCGCGAGTGGTTTAGACCGGACTAAAATTGAACGATCTCATTGGGGTCCTTGTCATCGTCGTCATCGGCAGGCTCAGACGCAGGTGCGGATTGCGCGATTGGCAGCGGGTCAATTGCAGTCAGCTTGCTGTCTTCTTCGATCAACACGCTGTCTGAGAAGTCTGCCGAGATCATCTCCACCGCCTCCGCAGGCCCTGAAAACCGCACAAGGCTGTCGGTCTGAGACATCAAAGTGAAGGCGTCCGACAATGCGAGGGCGTCCACGAAGGCCCCAAGTTGAAAAGATGCGTCCGCTTTGTCCTTGTTAACTGCGGCGATAAAGATGCGGTCTTGCATGCTGTTCTCCCTGTTCTGGCCAGTGTCGAAGGGGGGCGTATTACCCCCCTCCGACGTTAACACGTTAGTGATAAACGACTTGGCCATTATTCACAGGGGTCACCGCCGCCGCTTGAGCGGCTTGCGCGGCTTGCAAATCAGCGATCGAAATATACTGGATCGGCTGACCGGGGCCCGCTTGGAACGGGAGGAATGCCCCGACCGCGCCACCGATCGCCGAGCCAAGCTGGCGATTGCCAAAAGCGTTGCCAATCGCACCACCCAGAAGACCGCCGCCGATGCTGCCAAAGATCCCCTGCGGATCATAGGCTGCGGGCTGCGCCACGGTCATCGGACCTGCCTCAAACGGCAGATACCGCGCAAGACCCGACGCATCGCGGATGATGTTCCCCGTGCGCCCGCCGACGACATTGCCTACGGCACCACCAACGCCGGAGATCATATCACCCCAGAACCCTTGCGGCGCATAGGCCACCTGTGGCGCAGCTTGCATCGGACCTGCCGCAAACGGCAGGAAATTTCCGACGGCACCACCAATGGCAGAGCCAAGCGCACGGTTGTCAAACGCGTTGCCAATCGCGCCGCCAACCAGACCGCCGCCAATGCGCCCGAAGAAACCTTGCGGATCATAGGCCGCTTGCTGCGCGACAGGTTGCGCCATGGTCATCGGACCCGCCTCAAATGGCAGATAACGGGCCAAACCGGAGGCATCGCGGATGATGTTCCCCGTGCGCCCGCCGACAACATTGCCCACGGCGCCACCAACGCCGGAGATCATATCGCCCCAGAACCCTTGCGGCGCATAGGCAACCGGCTGCTGAGCCGGAATTGGACCAGCCTGAAACGGGATCAGATGACCGTAGTCGCGGGCCAGCACCGTTGTCGCACCGCCAGCCAAACCGCCAAGGCTGGCATGGCCAGTCAACTCGGTCGTTAAACCGCCGACGGCCCCACCGATCAGTGGCGCTTGACGGGCGACCATATCACCAAACCACCCCTGCGGGGCAAATTGGGCGGCAGGCATACCTTGTTGTTGAACATAATACATTTGGGAAACTCCCTTAAAAGATTGATAAAAATCCGAGTGTAAGACGTAAATGTCTCGTAAAAAGTCTTTAATAAAAACGCCGAGAAATGAGCAGAAAATCCTACACCGGCACCGATAGCCTAGCGAAACCACCGCCGCGGAAAAGTCTGGAATCCATGACTGTTCAGATCCAAACGCTTGCGGCATCATCGCGCAGGCGCGCGCGGATCATCCCCAATACAGCACCGCCCCGTAACGTCGTCCTTAAATCCTTGTTGTGCTTGGCATTTCTTTGCGACACTTTACGGGCAATCATCCCCAAAACCGCCGCCGCGATGCTGTCGGAGTTACCGCAAATGCACAAAATCGGATTTATTGGAATCGGCCTGATGGGCCTGCCCATGGCGCAACATCTTGTCGCCGCGGGGCATAACGTCACCGTTTGGAACCGCAACCCTGCCAAGGCCGAAGCGGTCAGCGGCGCAAATGTTGCGCCCACACCCGCCGATGCAGTGCGCGACGCCGAGATCATCATTTCGATCCTGTCGGATGGTGCCGCGACTGCGGCTGTCCAGTCGGACCCTGCCCTGCGCGAGACCCTGAGCCGCGATCAAATCTGGATCGAAATGGCTTCGGTCAAACCCGACGAGGCCCGCGCGCAATCGGCCGATCTGGCCACCTTCGGCGTCGCCCATCTCGACGCGCCAGTGTCAGGGGGCACGGCAGGGGCAGAGACGGCAACGCTCGCCATCATGGTCGGCGGCGACCCCGAGACCTTCAACAAAGCCGCGCCCGTCTTGCGCCATCTCGGCACCCCCACCCGCGTCGGCCCGTCAGGCGCGGGCCAATTGGCCAAGCTCGCCAATCAAGGCATCGTTGGCATCACTATCGGGGCCGTCGCCGAGGCGATGCTTCTTGTGCAACGTGGCGGCGCAGACCCCGCCGCCGTGCGCGAGGCGCTCAAAGGCGGCTTTGCCGACAGCAAGATTTTGCAGCTCCACGGAGCGCGGATGACCAACGATGATCTTGGCCCCAGAGGCCGCGCTGCGACCCAGCTCAAGGACATGAACAACATCATGGAAGAGGCGGAAAAGCTTTCTCTCAGCTTGCCGATGAGCGCCGATATTCAGGCCCGCTTTGCGACACTTTGCAACGAAATGGGCGGCGCAGATCTTGATCATGCCGCCCTGTATCTCGAACTGTTGCGCCGCAATCAGCTGTCTTGACCGACCGTCTGGCGCTGTAGGCCAAGTCCTTCGATGGTGAGTTCCATCACGTCGCCAACCTTGAGGTAAACCGGTGCGGGCTTCATGCCCATGGCCACGCCCGGCGGCGTGCCGGTGGAAATCACATCACCCGGATGCAACGTCATAAGTGACGACAGATGCTCGATAATCTGCGCCACAGAAAATATCATCGTGCTGGTATTGCCGGTCTGCATCCGCTTGCCGTTCACGTCCAACGACATGTTGAGGTTCTGCGGGTCAGGCACCTCGTCACGGGTCACGAGATACGGGCCAGTCGGGCCAAAGGTGTCACAAGATTTGCCCTTGGTCCATTGGCCCGTCAGCTTGGTCTGAAAGTCGCGCTCGGAGACATCATTGACGACGCAATAGCCCGCGACATAATCCAGCGCGTCAGCCTCAGAGACGTATTTCGCCTCGCGGCCAATCACCACGCCCAGCTCGACTTCCCAATCCGTCGCCACCGACCCACGCGGCATGACCACATCATCATAGGCGCCCACGATCGCGGAGTTCGCCTTGAAAAACAGGATGGGATGGGCGGGGATATCCATGCCTGCTTCTGCGGCGTGGTCGGAGAAATTCAGCCCGATACAAAGGAACTTGCCAATATTGCCGACGCAAGCACCAATGCGCGGACGCCCTTCGACAAGCGGCAGGCTCAACGGATCAAGCGCGCGCAACTGTGCCAGCGCCTGATCGGACAAAACCGCCCCCGTGATATCGTCAATATGCGCCGAAAGATCGCGCAACTTGCCTTCAAAATCCAGCAAAGCGGGCTTTTCGGCGCCCTTTTCTCCGTAGCGAACCAGTTTCATCAGTGGCTATCCCTTGGTGTGAATTTTCGTGCAATGTCTCGGTAATTGGTAGCATCGCGCAGGGTCATACCCTCGTCAAACCGGCCCACCAATTCGCGGAAATATTGCTGCCATGGGGTCTGGTTCTCGGGGATGCCATAGCCACCGTCGGCAACCAGTTTCGCGGCACGGTCGGCCAGTTCGTCCAAAGGCACAAGCATATCCGCCGTGCATTTGATCAGATCAATCCGCACGCGGTCCCCCGTCTGCAAAAGCGCCAATCCACCGCCATCTGCCGCCTCTGGCGAGGCGTTCAAGATTGATGGACTGCCCGAAGTGCCGGACTGACGACCATCACCGACGCAGGGCAAGGCTTTGACCCCCTGTTTGATCAGATAGGACGGCGGGCGCATATTCACGACTTCCGCGCCCCCCGGATAGCCCTTCGGCCCTGTGCCGCGCATGAACAGGATACAGCCCTCGTCGATATTCTCAGAAGGGTCGTCGATGCGGTGGTGAAAATCCTCCGGTCCGTCAAACACAACCGCACGCCCCTCGAATGCCTCTGGATCATCGGGATTCGACAGATAAGTCCGGCGGAAGGCATCGGAAATCACGCTGGTCTTCATGATCGCGCTGTCGAAAAGATTGCCAGACAGGTTGATAAAGCCCGCATGCTCGCGCAAAGGCGCGGCCACGGTCTTGATGACCTTCGCGTCCTTGGTGCGCAAAGCACGACAGTTTTCGCCCATCGTGCGCCCGTTGACGGTGATCGCGTCCGGGTGCGGCAGCAGGCCAGCCGCAGAGAGTTCACCCACAACGGCAGGCACACCACCTGCACGCTGGTAATCCTCGCCAAGGTATTCACCCGCAGGCTGCAAGTTCACCAAAAGCGGCACGTGGTGGCCGATGTTTTGCCAATCGTCGTTGGTCAGTGGGACCCCCAAGTGCCGCGCAATCCCGTTGAGGTGGATCGGCGCATTGGTCGAACCGCCAATCGCAGAATTGATCACGATGGCATTCTCGAACGCCTCAAGGGTCATGATGTCAGAGGGCCGCAAATCCTCCCACACCATCTCGACAATCCGCTTGCCCGTCTCATACGAAATCTGGCCGCGCTCGCGGTAGGGCGCAGGGATCGCCGCAGCACCTGGCAATTGCATGCCCAGCGCCTCTGCCAGAGAGTTCATCGTCGTGGCCGTGCCCATTGTGTTGCAGTAGCCCACCGAGGGGGCTGAAGCCGCCGCAATTTCCATAAATTCGTCGTCGTCGATACGTCCTGCGGCCAGCTCTTCACGTGCCTTCCAGATCACCGTGCCGGACCCGGCCCGCTCGCCCTTCCACCAGCCGTTGAGCATCGGCCCCACCGAGAGCGCAATCGCAGGGATGTTCACAGTAGCAGCCGCCATCAAGAGCGCAGGGGTCGTCTTGTCACAGCCGATATTCAGAACGACGCCGTCGAGTGGATACCCGAAAAGCGTCTCGACAAGTGACAGATAAGCGAGGTTGCGATCAAGCGATGCCGTGGGACGCTTGCCTGTCTCCTGGATCGGATGCACCGGCACTTCAATCGGCGTGCCACCAGCGGCGATAATCCCGTCGCGCACCCGTTTGGTCAGCTCAAGATGGTGACGGTTGCAAGGGCTAAGGTCAGACCCCGTCTGCGCAATTGCAATGATCGGCTTGCCCGATTGCAGCTCTGCGCGGGTCAGGCCGTAGTTCAGGTAACGCTCGAGATAGAGCGCTGTCATTTCAGGATTGTCTTTGTTCATAAACCATTTGCGGGAGCGGAGGTCTTCAACGGCAATTTTCTTCACGGTATTTTCCTGATCATTCAGCGTGATAATGCGATGTTTTCATTGCGGAGTTTACGGCCCCCGAAAGGAATTGACTATAGGATGGCGGAATTATCTACGTCTTGCGCGATATCACTGTCGCTGTCGGTGACAGGGGCGCCATAGGGCGCCAGACAATTCCAAATACGCGCATGAAAAAGGCCCTCTCGCACATCCGCGAAAGGGCCTCCCATTTTTCGCAGAAAAATGGATTACTCAGCCAGCTCTTCTGGCAAGATCAAGTTCAAGATGATCGAGATCACAGCGGCAGGCAACAGACCGGATGTCAGCAAGATCTGCATGGTTTTACCAGTGTGCTGCAAGGCAGATGGCTCCAGTTGCAAGCCAAGGCCCACGGCCAAAGATACCGCAAAAATGATCATATTGCGACGATTCCAGTTCACATCCGCCAGCATCGACATGCCCGCAGCGGCAACCATGCCGAACATCACAATCACACCACCACCAAGCACGTTGATTGGCACAGTGTTGATGATGGCCCCGACCTTCGGGATCAAACCCGCGGCGATCAAGAAGAGCGCACCAACCGTCACAACATGGCGCGACATCACGCCTGTCATGGCAATCAGGCCAACGTTCTGGCTAAACGATGTGTTTGGCAAACCGCCGAAAACACCCGCAACTGCTGTACCAAGACCGTCCGCAAACGTCGCACCTGTGATTTCTTCATCGGTCGCTTCACGACCCGCACCACCTTTGGTGATACCAGACACGTCGCCCACAGTCTCAATCGCCGAGATCACCGCCATCAGGCACATGCCGATGATGATCGCCCAGTTCAGCTCAAAGCCCCAACGGAACGGGTTTGGCAGTGCAAACATAGACGCACGTCCCACGTTGCCAAAGCTGACTTGGCCCATGAAATAAGCCACGATATAGCCTGCAATAATCCCGATCAGAACAGCAGCGACCGACATCATGCCCTTGGTGAAGAACTTCATCGCGAGCGTGACAAAGATCACGACCAGCGCAGGCACCCACATCGCCATTGTGCCAAAATCTTCCGTGCCCATCTTCGGAACACCACCTGCGGCATATTGAATGCCCACCTTAATCAACGCCAACCCGATCATCAAAACGATCAGACCTGTCACCAATGGCGGCAGGGCAAAACGGATTTTGCCAATGAACGTGCCAAGGAAGAAGTGGAAAAAACCACCAATCATCACACCCGTCATCAGGCCGCCAAGGCCAGCCGCCCCCATGCCTGCAACCGCAGGGATCATGACTGGCAAGAACGCAAACGAGGTGCCCTGTACGATCGGCAAACGTGCGCCAACCGGACCGATGCCCACGGTCTGAAACAGTGTCGCAATGCCGGCGAACAGCATCGACATCTGTATCATATAGGTCATATCCGGAAAGCCGAGCGCGCCTTGATCAGAGCCAAAGCCGATGCCAGCTGCGCCGCAAACGATGATGGCTGGCGTGACGTTGGAAACGAACATCGCCAAGACGTGCTGGATGCCCAGCGGCACCGCTTTGGCCATGGGCGGGGTGTAATTCGGGTCGCGGAGCTGCTCCGGCGTCCCAATGGATGTATCTGTCATGTTTTTGTCCCTTGTTGTGAGTATCGCCCGCTTTTGCGGATCATTTGGTTATCTGTCGCGGCCCTTTTCATCCGCGGTGGTATGCGTCCTCTTGTCGTGTCATCGGGGAAGCAAATCTTTGAGACGGAACTCGGCAATGCGTTCGACCTGACGGCAGGCATTGGCAAATTCGGTCGGGCGGTCATGCGAAATACGCTGCGCAAAGGCCGCCATGATGCTGGCTTTCGTGTGGTCGCGGACGGCGATAATGAACGGAAACCCGAACTTTTCCATATATTGCGCGTTCATTGCGATGAACCCTGCGCGCTCGTCATCCGTCAGCGCATCAAGGCCCGCGCCTGCCTGCTCGGCAGTGCTTTCTTTGGTCAACCGCTTGGCCGCTGCCAATTTTCCGGCCAGATCAGGGTGCGCCAGCAAAACGCCCAAACGCTCTTCTTCAGAGGCAGAGCGGAACATCCGCGCCAACGCATTATGCAGCCCTGTGGCTGTGTCATGCGCGGGGCTCAGCTCCAGCTGATACGCCCGCTCGGCGATCCAAGGGGAATGTTCGAAGACCGAGCCGTAAAGCGCGACAAAGCGCGCCTGCTCCATCTGCGACGGGCGCTCGAACCGCACATGAGGATGCGCGCGCGCCCAGTGCTCCGCGATCTCTTCGCGGGTCGCAAACCAAACGCCATCATGGCCTTGCGCGTAGTCAATAAACTGACGCAAGGCCTCCGCCCGTCCGGGGCGGCCGATCAGACGGCAATGCAACCCGATCGACATCATGCGCCCGCCCTCGCGGTAAAGCGTGTCAAAGCTGGCCTTGAGATACTCGAAAAACTGCGTGCCGGAGTTGAACCCCTGCGGCGTCGCAAAGCGCATGTCGTTGGCGTCCAGCGTATAAGGCACGATCAACTGATCCGTGCGGCCGAACTCCATCCAATAAGGCACATCATCGGCGTAGGTATCCGCGACATAGGCAAACTGCCCCGTCTCGGCGGCCAAGCGCACGGTATTTTCCGAACAGCGGCCCGTGTACCACCCACGCGGCGGCTCTCCGACAACTTCGGTGTGCAAGCGAATGGCCTCAAGCATATCGGCCCGCTCTTTATCCTCGGGCGCGTCCTTGTATTCGATCCACTTGAGCCCGTGGCTGGCGATTTCCCAACCGGCAGATTTCATCGCGGCCACCTGCTCGGGAGCGCGCGCCAGCGCCGTTGCAACCCCGTAAACCGTCACGGGCAGGTCGGCGAGCATCCGGTGAAGGCGCCAGAACCCGGCCCGCGCACCATATTCATAGATGCTTTCCATGTTCCAATGGCGCTGGTTCGGCCACGCGGCAGCGCCGACGATTTCAGACAAAAACGCCTCTGACGCGGCATCACCGTGCAGAACATTATTCTCGCCACCCTCTTCATAATTAAGGACAATTTGAATAGCAATGCGGGCACCTTGAGGCCAATTTGCCTCTGGTGGGTTTGGCCCGTGGCCGGACATATCGCGAGGGTATCTGCTCATGGTGCACTTCCGTTTTGCACAGGTTAATCCAATGAGCGGGTTTTCGCTTTCAAAAAAATCATGAAACACCGTTAGATTTTATGTGATTTCAACCGACTGAGCGGGTAATCCGAGGCGACATCCTGCCAGTCTGCCGTCAGCTCCACATCGTGACGCGCGGCATAGCTGACCGCAGCCGACACGAAGCCCAGTTCAGAAACGCCGGCGAAGGCCTGCCAATTTTTAAGAGATGACGTGATCGGGGCGGGACGGGTCCAAAAATGCCAGCACCGGATTCAATGATTTTTCCGACGTTCTCCTTTAGGGCAGTGATGGGTTGAAACCCATCCTACGCAGTTACACTGTGATCACAAATGTCGCACCTGACCCTGCGCCCAAGCAGATACTCGCCCCTTGTGCCGCCAGCATCCGCCGCACAATCGCAAGCCCCATGCCCGTGCCGCCCGCATCCCGCCGTGTCGTAAAGAACGGATCGAAAATGCGGTCGCGGTTACCCGCAGATATGCCTGGCCCGTCATCGCAGACCACCACCGTCGCGCCGTCAAACGCGGCCCAAATGCGACCCGCCCCATGGGCGCGCGCATTGGCCACCAGATGCGCCATGACGAGCCGCATGGCCGCGGCATTGATCGGCAATTCACCATCGCGCGTCACCTCTGCCCCTTCGGCAACATCCGAGAGCAGACAGGTGCCCGCAGGTAGCGGCTCTTGCGCCCGTGCCAAGGCGCGCTGCGCCTCCAAGAGCGCAGTCATCCGTTCACAGGAGGCCGAAACCCGATCGAGCAATGCCTCGCGGTCCACTGCGCCAAGCTGCGGATCGCGCAAGAGCTCCGCCGCCCCTGAAATAACGGTCAGCGGCGATTTGAACTCATGGGTCACATGATCCGCATAAGAGCGCAAAACGTCGGTCCGCGCCTGCAAGACGCGGTGCATCTGGCCGACCGCCTGCCCCAGCTCGGAAAATTCGGGCGTGCCGAAATGCGCAGGCGGATGCACCTCCGCCACACTCCCCGCCACATCCTTGGCATAGACCGTGAGAGCCTGCACAGGGCGCAGCACCAAGCGCCAAAGCAGAAACGCCAAAATCGCGGTGGCGACGAAAGCGATCACCCCGATGAGCCAGCTTGTCTCGCCCCACCCCAAGATGCCGCCTGCAACGCGGAAATAGCCGATACCCAAAAGCGGCAGGGTAAAGACCGCAGCCAAAGTCCCCGCGATCACAAACCACAGGGGCGGGCGCCATTTGGGCACTATGCGGCGCGACATGGACCCATCCGAATACCAACGCCGTGCACCGTTTCAATCGCCTCCGCACAGCCCGCCTGCGCCAGTTTGGCCCGCAGATTGCGCAGATGGCTGTCCATCGTGCGATCGCTCACATGCACGTTCGTCCCATAAACCGCATCCACAATTGCAGGGCGCGACATGACGTTATCAGGCCTGCGCATGAGCTGCACCAGCAGCTCCATTTCGCGTGACGTCAGCACCACGGGCGCTTCGCCCACGCGGCAGGCATGACGGCTTGGATCGACGCTTAAGACGCCACGGCGCAACATGACCGTGGGGCCCGAGGCAGGCACCGCCCGTTTGAGGATCGCGCGCACGCGGGCAACCACTTCCCGCGGCGAAAACGGCTTTGCCACATAGTCATCCGCGCCCATCTCAAGGCCTACAATCCGGTCGATTTCATCCCCCTGCGCGGTCAGAAACAGGATCGGCACCTGACTGCTCTTGCGCAGCTCGCGGCACACCGTCAGCCCGTCCATCTCGGGCATCCCGATATCAAGCACAATCAAATCGGGCGACAGGCTGCGGGCCATCTCAAGGGCCTGTTGCCCGTCGGCTGCGGCCGCGACGCTAAAGCCGGCAACCTCCAGCCCCATGCGCAGCACATCACGGATACCCGCATCATCATCGGCGATCAAAATCTGCTGGCTCATTGCCCCGCCTCCGCTTTTATCGCGTCCAAGCTAAGGCGCAGGCGGGCATTGCGAAAGCCCCAATCGCGCCAACCCTGCGGCGGATAAACCGTCAGGTCGTAATAACGGTCGGCACAAAGATCAGGGGCATATCGGGCGACGTCAACCGCGGCACCATCGCGCAGGCTGCAAACATAGCCCGCGTCGAGCGGACCGACCGTCAACTGGTGGCGGGCGACGACGCCGGAGACATTCACCAGCAAACACAGGTAAACCGCGACAAAGCCTAAGCCAAAGGCGCGGATCAACATCCAGCCCGTGCTCTGGCGCTGCACTGTTTGCATCACCAAGACAATCAACCCAAGCGCCACGACAATCATCCAGATAAAGGCCGCAAAGCGCATTTGCGTCAGCCCGTAAACATCGACGTAAAGATCAAGCCGCAGGATCGACGAGACCACCAGCATCACCGTCTGCCCGATCCAGACCAGCAAGAGCGCACGCATCTTGCGGCTATCCAGCCAAGGCTGGGCGGCCAGCGCAAATGCCCCTGCCAGCAAGGCCGTCATCATCAAAGGATAAGCGCCGCGATGGGCGTAATTGGCATAGGTCATCCCCTCTGGCAGGCGCACGCCACCCCAGAGATATCCCAAATCCATCACCGTCTGGACCGCGAAGATCACGTTGAACACAATCAGCGCGCGCAGCACGGAACGGGGGTTCAGATAGGCAACTGTAACAGGCTTGCGCGCGGGTCTTACCGACACGAAATGCAAGTTCATCTGCGCCAACCGCAAGAACGGCCAAGCAATAAAGGCGACGACACCCCAAAAGATCATACGCTCGACATCAGGCCCTTGGCGGAGATCAAACTGTGATATCACGTTCTCGACCAGCGGGTTGGCCGTGGCCATCAACGCCACAAAGATCGCGCCAATGGCAACAGGCATCGCCCAATCCAGTACAAGACGACGGCTTGGACCGCGCAACTCTGCCGCGCGCATGTCGCGGACCCATTGCACCAGCCCGTGCGCCAACAACCGGCGGGCGGCCAGCCCCCAACGCGGACCGGAAATCAGCCCCGCGAATACGGCAAGCCCGATGCAAGCCAACGCAAACGAGAGCCATTGCACCAGATCAACCGCAGGCAACAGCGCGACAATCAACACCGTCCAAGCCACCAGCGCCCGCTGCGGCGACACGTCACGCCGCAGCACAAGATGCGCCGCCCCTGCCACGCTCAGTATCGCTGCGACGAACCCGAGGCCAAGGTGACTGTGAAACAAAAACGCGTCGACAAGCGCAACGACAAGCGCCAAAAGCCACCAAGGTCGGATTGGCACCGCACCGCCGCGCCCCACGCCGCTTTGACTATCGGCAGCAATCCACCATGCGTCTTTGCTCAAGGATCCCGGCAGGCCGCGCACGGTCATCGGTGTCATCTTTCGTCCCTCTCTCATTTTTCATTGAGACAAGTCCTAAGGATGAGACGTGCAAAGCCGTGGCGAGGTTTGTGCAGTTCTTGTGCAGTTAATCTGCGGCTTCGGCTTCTGCTGCCGCGCGAATGGCGCGGATGTTTTCGCCGTAAGGCGCAGGGTTGGCCACCGATCCACCACGGAACACCGCAGAGCCAGCAACCAAGACGTCAGCCCCCGCAGAGGCCACCAAGCCAGCCGTCGTCGCATCAACGCCGCCGTCGATCTCGATATGCACAGGGCGGTCGCCAATCATCGCACGCAGATCGGCGATTTTCAGGGACATATCGATAAATTTCTGCCCGCCAAAACCGGGGTTCACGGTCATGACACAGACCAGATCGACCATATCCAAAAGCTCTTCGACCACCGACGCAGGCGTGCCGGGGTTAAGCGCGACACCCGCCTTGCAGCCCAGATCACGGATGTTCTGCAATGTGCGGTGAATATGCGGACCCGCCTCGTAATGCGCGGTGATATAGTCGGCTCCCGCATCGGCAAAGCCCTGCAAATAAGCATCAACGGGCGAAATCATCAAATGGACGTCCATCACGGTTTTCACATGCGGGCGGATTGCCTTGCAGGTCTGGGCACCAAAGGTGATGGCGGGCACAAAGTGGCCGTCCATGACATCGACATGGATCCAATCGGCGCCTTGGCCTTCGACGGCCGCGATCTCTGCGCCGAAGTTGGCGAAATCAGCGGCCAGAATAGAAGGGGCGATCTTGATCGAGCGGTCAAAAGTCATGGCGGGAATCCTTGTGCGAGCCGTGTTGCGCCACGTTTAACCGCTCAGGCGGGCTTCGTCACGCAAGCTTTTAAAATACTTGCAGCGCGGGCGGAAATCCTGTGCTAATTTGACCTTATGACAGAACCAAACCTCAGCTATGCCGACATCCTGCGCCATGGCGCAGCCGTCCACATTACCCGCGCACAGGTCACGGCGACGCGCCCTAAGGCCTTGCATCGCCAAGACTTTCCCGAATTATTCTGGGTGCAAAACGGACAGATCAGGCACCATTTGCCTGCTGGTGTCACCACGCTGACCGAAGGCGATATCGTTTTCATGCGCGAGGGTGACACACATGCCCTGCAAGGGCGCGGCGAGCAGGCGCTCGTCGTCTCACTCACGCTGCACCCGCAGTTGATCGCGGCACTTGGCAAACGGCACAAGGCGCTTTTGGGGCAGTATTTCTGGGCCGATGCCCCGCAAACCATGCATCTCGACACCAAAGCGCTGATCACCTTGAACCAAGCGACGCTCAAGCTCGAACGCAGCCCGCGCGATCAGCTCTCGACCGAAGCCTTTCTGCTGCCGTTCTTTGCGGCGTGGCTCAAACCCGACACCCCCGATGCGACCCCCGCGTGGCTCAATGCCGCGCTCATCGCCGCCGATAACCCTGCCGTGTTCCGTGACGGGGCCGCCGGCTTTGTCGCGCTCACTGGCCAAAGCCACCCGCACGTCAGCCGCACCCTCAAGCGGCTCACGGGGCGAAGCCCGTCGGAGATGATCAACGACAAGCGGATGCAGCACGCCGCCCTGCAACTCACTGGCACCGCCGACCCCTTGGCCGAGATCGCCGCCGATTGCGGAATCCCGAACCTGTCGCACTTTCACAAACTATTTCGCGCAGCGCACGGTCTGACCCCGCATCAGTATCGGCACAAATACCAACGTGACGTCGTGCAACCCGAATAATATTGACCAAACGGTCAAAACTTGCCAAGACAAACCTTAAATGACACGCTTCCCATCAGTGGAGGAGACCGCTTTGCAGACGACAAAAACGCCCGACGTCACGACCAGCCACCTGCCCCAAGTCCACGAGCCGCGCAACAGCGTGATGCCGCTTGATCTGGACTGGGTGGCAAGCGTGCAGGCCAATACCTCTGCGATTGAAAGGCGCGCCGCCACCCTGCCCGGACGGCGCAGCGTCAAGAAGGACTTTCAGGCCGCATGGCTGTGCAAAGCGATCAGCCTGATGGACCTCACGACCCTGTCTGGCGACGATAGCGAAGGCCGCGTGCGTCGCCTCTGCGCCAAGGCCCGTCAGCCCGTCGCGCAAGACATCCTTGAAAAACTGGGCATGGAGGGCCTGACCACTGGCGCCGTCTGCGTCTATCACGACATGGTCGAAACCGCCGTTGACGCCCTGCGCGGCACCAATATCCCCGTGGCTGCTGTCTCCACAGGCTTCCCCGCTGGCCTCTCGCCGTTCCACCTGCGCATTCAGGAAATCCGCGAAAGTGTGGCCGCCGGCGCAAAGGAAATCGACATCGTCATCTCGCGCCGCCATGCGCTGACGGGCAACTGGCAGGCGCTTTATGACGAGATGGTCGAGATGCGTGAAGCCTGCGGCGAAGCCCACGTCAAGGCGATCCTTGCCACCGGCGAGCTTGGCACCCTGCGTAACGTCGCCCGCGCCTCGCTTGTCTGCATGATGGCTGGCGCTGACTTCATCAAAACCTCGACAGGCAAAGAGCCCGTCAACGCCACCCTGCCCGTGACCCTCACCATGATCCGCGCGATCCGCGACTATCAGGACCGCACAGGCATCAAAGTCGGCTACAAACCGGCAGGCGGCATCTCGAAGGCCAAAGACGCAATCGTCTACCTCGCCATGATCAAAGACGAGCTTGGCGACCGCTGGCTACAACCCGACCTTTTCCGCTTCGGCGCCTCCTCCCTTTTAGGCGATATTGAGCGGCAACTCGAACACCACGTCACAGGCAGCTATTCTGCCCAGTGGCGGCACGCGATTGGATAAGACCATGACAGTTAAAGATATTTTCGACACCATGGACTACGGCCCAGCCCCCGAAAGCAGCAAAGAGGCGCTTGCTTGGATCGCCGCACGTGGTGGCATCGCAGGCCACTACATTAATGGTAAATTCGGGCTACTGCGCGACGACTTCGCGACGACGAACCCCGCAACGGGCGTCAAACTTGCTGGCGTCACCAAAGGGACCGCCGAAGACGTAGCGTTGGCCGTGAAAGCCGCCCGCAAGGCGCAGGCTTCATGGGCCAAAGACAGCCACGCCCGCGCCCGCGTTCTCTACGCCATCGCGCGTTTGATGCAAAAACACAGCCGCCTTCTGGCCGTCATGGAAACCTTGGATAACGGCAAGCCGATCCGCGAGAGCCGCGACATCGACGTTCCTCTCGCCATCCGCCACTTCTACTACCACGCAGGCATGGCGCAGCTCATGGACGACGAGCTCCCCGACCGCGCGCCCTTGGGCGTCTGCGGCCAGATCATCCCATGGAACTTCCCGCTGCTGATGCTCGCATGGAAAATCGCGCCTGCCTTGGCGATGGGCAACACGGTCGTCCTCAAACCCGCCGAATTCACGCCGCTCACCGCCATGATCTTCGCGGAAATCTGCGACCAAGCAGGCGTGCCGCCCGGCGTCGTGAACATCATCACGGGCGACGGCGAAACAGGGGCCGCCCTTGTCGCCGCCGACGTTGACAAAATCGCCTTCACTGGCTCGACGGAAGTTGGCCGCATCATCCGCAAAGCCACCGCAGGTTCAGGCAAGGCCCTGTCCTTGGAACTCGGCGGCAAATCCCCCTACATCGTCTTTGACGACGCAGACATGGATTCCGCCGTCGAAGGCCTCGTCGATGCAATCTGGTTCAATCAGGGCCAAGTCTGTTGCGCAGGCTCGCGCCTCTTGGTGCAAGAAGGCATTGCAGACCGCTTCTACGCCAAACTCAAATCCCGCATGGCCGGGCTACGTATCGGCGACCCGCTCGACAAATGCATCGATGTGGGCGCCATCGTGGACCCATCGCAACGCGACATGATCGCCAAGCTGGTCGACGGCAACAACGAAGGCGAGATGTTCCAAACGCAAGCGCCCGAAGGCTGCTTTTACCCGCCCACACTCATCACAGGCCTGCACGCCGCGTCGCACCTGATGCAGACCGAAATCTTCGGCCCCGTGCTCGTCTCCACTACCTTCCGCACACCGTCCGAGGCGGTGGAAATCGCCAACAACACACGCTACGGTCTGGCCGCATCCGTCTGGTCCGAGAACATCAACCTCGCGCTTGATATCGCCCCAAAACTCGCCTGCGGCATCGTCTGGGTCAACGGCACCAATATGATGGACGCCGCCGCAGGCTTTGGTGGCGTGCGCGAAAGCGGCTTTGGGCGCGAAGGCGGCTGGGAAGGGCTCGCGGGCTATACCATGCCAAAAACGTCCGGCAAACCGCGCGCCGCCGCAGTACCTCACGCGGGCAAAGACACCGCAGCAGACCCGCTCGACCGCACAGCCAAACTCTACATCGGCGGCAAGCAAGCCCGCCCCGATAGTGGCTATTCGACCGCTATCCACAGCCCCAAAGGCGCGTTCCTCGGCCACGTCTCCACAGGCTCGCGCAAAGATATCCGTAACGCCGTCGAGGCGATGAACGCCGCCAAAGGCTGGTCCAAATCCACAGGCCACCTGCGCGCGCAAATCCTCTACTACATCGCCGAAAACCTCTCGGCGCGCGAGGGCGAGTTCGCCAAACGCATCGCCGCCCTCACAGGGAAATCAGGTACCACGGAAGTGCAAAACAGCATCAAGGCGCTGTTCACCTATGCCGCTTGGGCTGACAAATACGACGGCCAAGTGCACGGCGTCCCGATCCGTGGCGTGGCACTCGCGATGAAAGAACCCGTCGGCAACATCGGCATCCTGTGCGGTGACGCGCCCCTGTTGGACCTCATTACGCCCATGGCCGCCGCCATCGCGATGGGCAACCGCACCGTGCTGATCCCGTCGGCCGCCTACCCGCTCGCGGCCACCGACTTCATCCAAATTCTGGAAACCTCGGACGTGCCCGCAGGTGTGGTGAACATCGTCACAGGGCCACCCGCGGAGCTCTCCAAAACCCTCGCAGATCACCTTGATCTCGACAGCCTATGGAACCTCGCCGATACATCGCTCAACACCACAATCGAGGCAGCCTCTGCCGGCAACCTCAAACGGACTTGGGCACCTTTGGGCACACCCTCCAGCCACGACTATCTCGCGGCTGCGACAGAGGTAAAAAACATCTGGATCCCTTACGGCGAATAGAGGCCCGCTTCTTTTGGCCGAAAATACCTCGGGGGGCGCGTAGCGCGGGGGCAGCGCCCCCTAGGACTTTTTCTTCCAAGAGCCAAGCCAACGGGTCAAACGGCCCTTTTGCTCTGCAATATCCGCCGTCGCCTCGTCAAAGTGGTGCTCTGCACTATCCAAGAGCGGATCAATCGACCGCTCACGGAACTGCATCCACATCGCGCGGATAAACACGATCGCCGCAATCAGGAACCCGAAGAAGAAAATGTTGAACCAAGGAATGATCCGCACATCGGGTCCTTCAACCGGACGGATGGCAATCGCGTTAGGAAAAGCAGAAAAGTACTCGTTCCGCCACCCGTAATGCGTCATCACAGCCCACTTGGGTTGCTCCGGGGTAGAGCGCAAATCGTCAGCCTCG
>Ga0213861_10001672_pt1 | contig 19463 bp, 17 predicted proteins | sample PICome_4_FD_160110 | JGI IMG/M metagenome (GOLD analysis project Ga0213861, IMG submission 160110) | Coastal seawater microbial communities near Pivers Island, North Carolina, United States - PICO131 | ecosystem: Environmental > Aquatic > Marine > Coastal | place: USA: North Carolina... | reverse complement strand
TGAAAGCCCCTTAATTTCTGTTTTACTTTCTGTCTATAACGATGATAAAAATATAAAAACATCAATCGACAGCATTCTCTCACAAAGTTATAAAAATATTGAACTTCTTGTAATGGATGATTGCTCTACAGATAGAACTTATGATATTTTAAAAGACATAAAAGATAGAAGATTAAGGATATTTAGAAATAAAGATAACCAGGGCTTAACTAAATCATTAAATATTTTAATAAAGAAATCAAAAGGACAAATACTAGCAAGGCAAGATAGTGATGACATTAGCTTGCCGACAAGGCTTGAAGTTCAATTTGAAAACTTAGACAACCTTCAATTAGATGGGTGTACAACCAGAGCTTATATCCAAAACTCAAAACGATCAATACCTAGACTTTCACATTTATTACCATTAAGTTTTGTAATAAAATATAAAAATCCATTTATCCACGGAACGTTAATGGTCAAGAAAAGTGCAGTTATAGATGTTGGGATGTATGATGAAAATATAGTATATGCACAAGACTACAAATTATTTATAGAATTACTGAAAAAAAATTATAAAATAAAAATCCTAAAAAAGAAACTGTATGTTTTGAATATGGAAAATAATATTTCTTCACTCAGGAAAGAAGAGCAACAATATTTTTTTAAAAAAATTCAAAAGGGAAACTTATGAAAATCAGTGTTGGTTCAAAAATTATCGATGGGCCATTTGGTGGAGGTAATGAGTTTTTAAAGAATCTAATAATTTTTCTCAACAAGAAGGGACATACAGTTATTAATCATTTAAACGATCTAGATATAGACATCATTTTACTGACTAACCCACTGATATCTTCTGAAACTTCAAGTTTTAACAGCTACGACATTGAGTTTTATTTAAAATTTTATAACAGTCAAGCAATAGTGTTTCAAAGGTTTAATGAGTGTGATGAAAGAAAAGGTACACAAAACATCAATAATAAGTTAAATAAATTTAATCAAGTAGTGGATATAAATTTATTTGTTAGTAATTGGTTGAAAAATATTTTTAATGGATATGAGTTAAGCAAAAAAAAATCTTACGTAGTTATGGGTGGGCCAAATAAAGATATTTTTAATAATAAAAATAAAACTTATTGGAATAAAAAAACAAAATTAAAAATTGTTACTCATCATTGGAGTGATAATTTAAGGAAAGGATATTTAGAATATAAACAATTAGATAATTTTCTTAACTCTAAGAAGTATAAAAATTTGTTTGAATTCACTTTTATAGGAAACAAACCAAAAGATATGCAATTTAACAACATAAATATCTTACAACCTATGGAAGCACAAGATTTAGCTAATGAATTAATTAAACATGATATTTACATTACAGCTTCAGAAAACGAACCATCAGGAAACCACCACATGGAAGGAGCGCTATGTGGATTACCAATTCTGTATAAAGATAGTGGCTCAACGTCTGAATACTGTAATAACTTTGGTGTTAGCTATGAAATTGAAAGTTTTTTAAAATCTTTAGATTCTATAAAAAAAGAATATGATAACTTTGTTTTAAAGCTGGACGGATACCCATATGATTTTCTAAGTGCTGCAAACTATATAGATCAACTATTCAATGAAGCTCATCATAAAAAGTTGGAAATTTTAGGAGACAGAAATTTAAAATCTAAAAAAAATATTTTTATTAGATATCTGTTTAATAAATTTATTAGGTTTATTTATATTAAATACTTTTTATTAAAAAAGTTATTAGGAAAAATTAAGTATAATATCAGGAATGTCACTTAAAATATTAGTTAAAAACAAATCTTCTATATTAAATTCTTTGTTTATTTTAATTTTGATCATCTTAGTAAACGGACGTTCATTAATGGGATTATATGTATTTGGATTTAGATTAGCTGAGCTATTAACTGGTTTTTCAATAGTATTATTATTCTTATTAATTTATAAAATGAAATTTTTTAGAAATAATCTTGGTCCAAGGTTTATAAACAGTTTCCTAATATTAGTTATATATTTTGTAGTAATTAATTTAATAAATTCAGCAAATTTTTTAGACTTATATCTATATAAGTCAAGTGTGTATATTTGGTATATTTCATTTATATTTTTTGGATTAATAATATTTAAAAACTTAGAAATCACAAAAAACTATTTTTATCTAGGATACATAGGTTTATTTATACAATTTATGTTTAATGTTCTTTATTATCCAGATTTTTTAACTCAATTTTTTAATGAGTATTCTGATAAGACTCAATTTTTAAAAGGGGCAGAAATAGCAATCTTTTTTATAGTGGTTACTTTTTTTGCTAATAAATACGGAGAAAATAGTTCTTTAGTTGATTTATTTGTAATCACTTCATCTTTTTATATTCCATTAATCTTTTTTAAGAGTAGATCTGCTGCTATCGTCTTGCTTTTCTATATCGTCATTATGGTTTACAGAAAAAAGAAATATTTTGTTGAAAACAAAAGAAGGTCTTTCATGTTATTTTTGATATCAACGATTCTATTTTTAACTACCTCTCATTTTTTATTGGATTTATCCTTTGAGTTTGAAGAAACGCCTGAAGCTGTTGCTCAAGTATTTAAACATAAATATGTAGTTTCAAATACTTTTGATGACGAAGTTCCTTTTTTTTACATCTTTGAAAGCAGACTTTATTCTGCTGATGGGAACTTAAATTGGCGATTACAGCTTTGGCAGGAAATCATTATATTTGCTGAACAAAATGATGAAATTTTATTCGGACAAGGATTTGACAGCAGACCTCCTGTATTTGACAATTTTATTTATTCTGGATTAGATGGCCTAAATGAAAATTCTCATAATTATTTTCTGAACATTTTTATCAGGGGAGGTATTTTTGGTCTATTTCTAGTTTTGTATTTTTTCTATAACATGATAAAAATTCCAAAATTTAAATTTACTAACTTTGAATTTTTACTCTTTTTTCTACCCCTTGCATTTATATCTATGTTTGATGGCTCTATGGAAAACCCTTATTTTGCAATAGTATTTTACTTTTTTGTAAGTAGTTTTTTTACAGGTGTAAAATTTAAAAAAAGGTGAGAATATGAAAGCATTAATTACTGGTATTACGGGACAAGATGGCTATTATTTGTCAAACCAGTTACTTGAAAAAGGCTATGAAGTTCATGGATTGGTTAGAAGAGCCTCAAGTATCAACACAAGCAGAATCGATCCATTAATTTCAAAATATGGAGGTGAAGGTGGCCTTAAGCTTTATTATTCAGATTTATTAGATTCATCATCACTTACGAATTTAATAAATAAAATATTACCTGATGAAATTTATAACTTAGCTGCTCAATCTCATGTAGCCGTTTCTTTTAAAAATCCTATTTACTCTACACACACTTCTACTATTGGGCCAATTACGATTCTTGAGTCTATTAGAAATATTGAAAAAGATATTAAGTTTTACCAGGCCTCATCATCAGAAATGTATGGAGGTTCTGAAAAAATTATTTTAAATGAAAAATCATTATTTGAACCAAAAAGTCCATATGCAGCAGGGAAAGTCTTTGCACATAATATAACTAAAGTTTATAGGGAATCTTACAACATTTTTGCTGTTAATGGCATTCTTTTCAATCATGAGTCTCCCCATAGAGGTGAAACTTTTGTTACACGAAAAATTACAAGAGCAGTTGGCAGAATTTACAATAAATTGCAAACTAATCTCACTCTAGGAAACCTTGATGCCTCAAGAGACTGGGGTTATGCTGGTGACTACACTGAAGGCATGTTTTCTATGATGCGTCATAAACATCCTGATGATTGGGTATTAGCCACAGGTGAAACCCACACTGTTAAAGAATTTGCTAAGAAAGCATTTAGTCATGTTGGACTCAATTGGGAAGATTATGTTTTAACTTCAGAAAAATACTCCCGACCAAACGAAGTACACCATTTACTTGGTGATCCCTCCAAGGCTAAAAATATACTTGGGTGGGAACCTAAGACTAGTTTTGATGAATTGGTTAAAAAGATGATTGAAAGCGATCTTGAGTTAGCAAAAAGAGAAAAGGTCCTGATTGAAAATGGCTTGATGAAACCAACTTGGGAGCATTCTACTTAAACTATATTTTTTAAATACCAATCGTAGGTTACTTTTAATCCATCATATAAACTTACCTCAGGCTTCCATCCAAGACTAGTAAACTTAGATGAATCTAATAGTTTCCTAGGATTCCCATCAGGTTTTGTATCATCAAAAATAATTTTACCTTGAAACTTAATTACATTATTTATACTTTTAACAAGAGATTTAATTGTAACTTCTTCATTGCTACCAATGTTATACAAGCCTGGGTCGATATCATTTGCAATTGTAAAATCAATGGCACTTGATAGATCATCTACAAATAGAAACTCCCTTAGTGGCATTCCGGTTCCCCAAACTTCAAATTCATCTTTGTTTTCTATTTTTGCACGATGCATTCTAGAAATTAAACCCGGTATCACATGACTTTCTTTTTCTGAATAATTATCGTTAGGACCATAAAGATTTGTTGGCATTAAGTCTAAAACTTTATGACCATATTGTTTAGAAATAGCGTCACCCATCTCAATTGCTGTTAATTTTGCCATTGCATAAGGAGAGTTAGTTGGTTCAAGTTTTCCAGACATTAGACTTGATTCTGCTATTGGCACTTCAGCACCAAGAGGATATATGCAGCTACTACCCAAATTAATTAATTTAGTTTCCGGAAATTTTGTGATACTTTCAATTATATTTATATTTATTTTGAGATTATTTATTATAAACTCTGTTCTTTGAAGATTATTTGCAAGAATTCCACCAACTTTTGCAGCAGCATTGATCACAACATTTGGTTGAAAGTCATTAAATAATTTTTGTGTTTCAGTAAGTGAAAACAGGTTAGTTTCATTTCTGGTTGATTCGAATATATCTAAAGAACTATTTTTCTTTAGTTTTCTGGAAACTGAAGAGCCAACCATACCCTTACTTCCCAATACTAAAACTTTCATCAAAACTCCCTTAAAAACATTTAATGTCTATATTATAAATTACTTATTTTTTATCTTTTAAAAAAGATGTTATAAACTCAAATATAAAAATTAATGGTTTATTTAATCTAAATATTTTTAAAGTAAATATTGCTTTCAATAAATCAAATACAGATCTGACTTTCCACTTGTGTTCTATATGAAAGCTAGTTTTTGCGATACTCCTAAAATTTGAGTGATAAAAATTTGAATCTTTTTGAAACATACCACTAGTTAACCAAGGTTTATGGCTGCCCATATAATGTATAAAAATTACTTCTCCCTTATTTTTTTTATTTATTTTTGTTGCAGCTTTAAAATTTAACACTTCTCCTAATTCTAAATAATTACCATTTAACATAGAGTTTAAAACATCCTGATCCCACTGAATAATATTATTTTTTAAGACGTTTAGTTTATTTATTAATTGCGTATGAAAATCTTTTTGTTGCCATTTTTCAAAATCAATTACCATTACTCCAGCATTAAAGTATTTGTCATTTACATTAATCCTTTTAACACCTGAAGTATGCTCTGTTTTGGCTGCTATTGTAAATTCTGAATTATTTAATTTTTTAATCGTATTTTGTATTTCACTTACTGGGTCCTGAATGCAAATAACATCAGGATCTAAGAAGACAAAAACTTTTTCATTTCCAGGAAGGTAGTTTTTAATAAAAAGTCTGAAATAAGTTGCTACACTAATGTGAACATTTTTTATGTTTGGAAATTCATAGTTATAATCATTAAATTTATATGAAGTTAAAGATGATAAGTTCTTATGATTTAGTATTTCTTTGGGGACCTGAGTATTAAAATTATCTTCACTATGGATTACATAAATATTTATCTTTCTTGAAGTATTTTTAAGTAATGAAATTATAGAAGTAAATGCTTGAATATTATAGTTTGAGTCAAAGCAATATAAAAAGTTGATATTTTCTTTCATAATGTTAATTTAACAATAATAATAGTTATTCCTGTGGATATAATTAAAGAATGTGTGGGTTCACCGGATCTGTTTCTATAGAAAATATTGATATTTCTTTAATTGAAGAGGCTAACAAATTTATTGAATGCAGAGGTCCAGACTCAAAATGTTTTATTGAAAAAAAATATAATACATATAATTTAAATTTTTGGTTTAACAGGTTATCAATCCTTGACCTCACAGAAGAAGCTAATCAACCAATGTATTCAAAAGATTTCAATACAATGGTTATGTTTAATGGTGAAATCTATAATCATGCAGAATTAAGAAAAGACCTAGAAAATCAAGGTCTAAAATTCAACACGTCACATTCTGATACAGAGACAATTTTGTTAGGTTTGTCTTATCACGGTAAAAAATTTGTAAGCAAACTAAGGGGACAGTTTGCTATTGCATTTCTTGATGAAAAAGAATCCAAGTTACACTTAATTAGAGATAGGTTGGGTCAAAAGCCTTTATATTACTATTTAGATAATGAACATATTCACTTCGGGTCAAGCTTATTATCATTATTAAAAATAATAAAAGAATATAAAATTGACGAGAATCAATTGAATAGTTATTTGAATTATGGGATTGTTAGCTCACCATTTACATTATTTAAAAATGTTTACAAATTAATGCCATCAGAGATACTTACTGTTGATTTAATGAAAAATAAGTTTGCTGCAAAAAAAACTAAATATTGGAATGTTGAAAATTTTGTAGATAATAAACCCTTTGATGATGAAGAATTTTTTAGCATTTTAACAGAATCTATCGCCTTGAGGACAGCTGCTGATGTTCCTGTTGCCAACTTCCTATCAGGAGGTATTGATTCTACCTCAATTGTTAAAAACTTAGTCGATAATCAAAAGGGAGTAAATTCTTTTTCGATATATCTAGAAGATAGTAAGTATGACGAAAGCAAATATATTAAAGAGGTTGTAAGCAAGTATAATTTAGATCATAAATCTTCAACCATATCCTCAAATATATCTTTTGATGAAATTAATCAATCATTAGATTCTCTGGATGAACCTTATAGCGATCCATCTGTTGTGCCTTCATATATTTTAAGTAAACAGATTTCCAAATTTTATAAGGTCGCAATATCTGGAGATGGTGGTGATGAGTTACTGGGTGGTTATGAAAGAACAATGAGAAGTTTACAAAAATCTAGTTACATAAGTAATTTAATTTCAAAAACATATAATATTTATCCTTCAATTTTAGGAACAGGGAACAGGCTTCTTTCAAAGTCCAGTAGTTTAGAAACCAAGTATAGATCTTTTTTAGAGGACCAAAAATTAATAAAACTATTAAATATTAGTTCAGATAATAATACATATGCTGATGGACTAAATTACAAAGATGCTTACTATTATAAAAATCTACTTATCGCAGATTATAAACTTTTTTTACCAGAGATGATGATGTTTAAAATTGACAGGACTTCTATGGCTAATTCTCTTGAAGTAAGATCTCCATTCGTAGATCATAAATTGATAGAATTTGTGATGACTAATGACACTTCATATTTAAATCCCAATAAGCCTAAAGAGATTTTAAAAAAATATCTCTCAGTTGATTTTAGTGATAATTTTATAGATAGAGATAAACAAGGTTTTGTTTTTGATGTTGAAACCTGGGTTTTTAATAATTTAGACTACATATCCGATAAAATTTCGAATGGACATATTGTTAGCACCTTGAACGACAATATTATTAAGTTGTTGAGTATTAACAAATCTAGAATTAATGGTCAAAGAATATGGAAATTATTTGTGTTGGAACATTACTTAGAAAGAGTTTTGTAAAAGTCCTGATAAAATGTTTCCGTAGAGCTATTTAGCGAGTGTTCATTTTTTATAAACATATGTGCATTTTTACTAATTAGTGGCAAATTTGCATAATTTTCTAAAACTAATTCAAATTTTCTTTGTAAATAACTTTTTTTAATTTCAAATAGATAGCCATTTGTATTATCTGAAATTATTTCGCTGTGATTATTTATATTTGAACCAATCACGATACAGCCGGATCCCATAGCTTCTAATAGAGACTTCGGGTTTCCTTCAAACAAAGAGGTTGAAATAAAGTATTTATACTTTTGATAAAGTTTAAGCAGCTCTTCATTATTTAAGCTACCTATGAGATTTATAGTAATATTTTGTTTTTTTGCCTGACTACTTAGCTTCTCAACATCTGGCCCTGTGCCTACAATATCTAATACCCAATCTTTTTTCACATTTTCAAATTCTGAAATTAAATAACTGAAATTCTTTTGACTTACCAGTCTTCCAACAGCTAATACTCTATTGCTATGTCTCTCTGTAAATTCTTTTAATTCATTGACTTCTACCCAGTTCGGTCTTAATAAAAATTTCTCTTTGTATTTGGGATAGGTCGATACAAACCTGTCGAAATCATTTTTACTAGTAACTGTAAAGTAATTACAGTTTTTAACTGCAAAGTTTGTAAGAATTTTATATAAAAAAATTATTAAATAAGATTTTTTATCTTGCTTTGCAAAGTCTAACATATCGTATCCTGTTCTTATAATCAGGGGCTTTTTGTATATTTTTTTAATTAAAATAGGTATCCAACAACCGAGTAATTGATTTTGAAATAACAAATCGACATTTTCTATTTTATCTTTAATTTTGAATGGTAAGTAAATTGAAGACAAAATTCTTAAAATTTTGCTTTTGTAATACTTTGAAGAGCTATAAATAGGATGTACTTCTTGCAACTTATATTCAAATGCTAATTTTGAATCCTGAGTGTTTCCATATGTAAAAAATGAAAACGATACATCATTTTCTTTTTCTATTTTCTGAAAAAACTTTAACTCCCGACTTAAAGTTCCCGATTCAGACCATGTTGTGAGGGCATAACTCCATGTAAAGAAAACAGCTACTTTCAATTAAGCCAACATCAGTAGTCTTCGTAAGATTTTTCTTCAACATATTCAGAGTTAAAGAGTTTATTGATATCATTTTTAACTTCAAATCTTTGGTCGTTTGTTTTATAAACTGCTCTCGCTAATTCAATAAATTTTTCTCCAAAATCTTCATTTTTTTCAAGCACTCTAATTGAGTCCTCTATTGCCCATAATGTTAAATTAATTTTGTAAAGTTTGTTGTATAAACTATTGCTTTCAGATGAGTTAATATTTAGTTCATCAAGGACTTTTTTTAAGCCATTTAATTCCTTTTTAATATTCAATATTTTTGATTTATCTAATATTTTTTTATTTTTTATCTCCAATATTGAAATTTTATCAAGAAGCTCACCTAATGAAATCGGTACACTAACTTTCATAAATTAATTCCTAAATAATTACTTAATACTTCACTGATGTTAATAATATCAAAAATCTATTTGAAATAATTTACAATTTTCCAATTTTTAACTAAATGAACATCGGCACCCTTTTGTCCATCCTTTTTTATATTATGAAAAAAAAGATTCGCATCTGTTTCTACCCTTTCAACTAAGTGAAGAAAACTACTATCTAAGCAGTGAATTTCAGTTGCATTCTTGATTACTTTAGAATATAAAAAAATATTCTTATATAAATCAGTGTCCTTTTCAATAAAAATAGTAGGTAATTCCTTATTTGCATGAAGAGAAACCTTTCCATAAGAACTTTGATTATGCACAACCTGGTACCGGTCTTTAACTTTGTATATGTCTTTTAGGTGTTGGTATAAACTTTCTTCTTTTTTTATATCCTTAGGAACTGTGAACTTACTAATAGAGTAACCGTAGGGTAAACCAAATTGATCATAGAATGACAAATTAAACGGAGGCCTCCTTTTTTTAAATCCTACTTTTAAAGTCATCAAATTATTTTTTTTTGCAAAGTTATTAATATCTTTAACTTCACTGGAATGCTCAATTTTAAAAACCTCAATTTTTTGATTATCTTTATATAAATAACTTATATTATTTATATCTCGTGATTTAACAGGTAGATATATTTTATCGAAGGATTCTGAGAAGTAATTAAGTAGACCATTACATACAATATGGTCACCCAATCCCAAATGTGTATAAGCTAAAAATTTATCAGTTTTAATTTTATTTATATCATATGTTTTTTTAAAAAACCCCATTTCTACAAGATTAAATAAAATAAATTAAAAAGGTGTTAAATAAATAAATTAATTTTGTACAAAAACTCTTTATTTAGTAAATTACAATGAATGATGTTAGATGAAAAATATTACGTACATATTCAGTCAAAATCGAAAAATAAATTACACCAATAACAATAGTTATGCGAAAGATTTTTACTATGGACTACATAATTTTGATAATAACAAAGATAATAAAATAGAAATTATTGAATACAGCGAAAAGAAATCCTTCCTGCATCCATGTTTATTAGTTTTTGATAAGGTTATGAATAAATTTTTAAGCTTACCCTTTTACTCTTCTAAATTAACAAATTCAGAAAATTTGAAAAAATTTTTAAAAGCAGATTATCTGTTTCTAGTAAATGAAGGAGTAGGATTTTCGTCCATTTTTTTACTTTTAGTCGCAAAAATTTTTAAGCGCGTAAAGGTTTCAATTTTTGTTATGGGATTATATAGTAAAAAAGTAAGATTTGAAAGGTTTACATTTATTCATCTCTTTATTATAAAATTGTTAGTTTTAAGTATTGATAACATACTTTTTTTAGGCAAATCAGAATATGAGAAAGCTAAAAATACTCATAAAAAATATGCTGAAAAGTTTAAATTTTTACCTTTCTGTATCGATACTGAATTTTGGACAAACCATAGCAATAAAGATATTACAAAAAATGAAGATATAATATTTGTTGGAAACGATGGAAATAGAGATTTTAAATTACTTCTAAAATTGGCTAATGAATTAACAGAATTTAATTTTATAGTTGTCTCTTCAAGTGAAGTGTTTAAAAAAGTAAATCTTCCTAATGTAAAAATATACGATGGTTTTTGGGGCAATAAAGAAATTACTGATTCCGATTTAAGAAATCTTTATTTAAAAGCGAAACTTTCTATAATTCCCCTGAAGGAAAGTTTTCAACCATCGGGACAAAGTGTTGCACTTCAATCTATGTCTCTAGGAGTACCTGTAATGATTACTAAAACAAGTGGTTTTTGGGAAAAAGAAATATTTGTAAATAATGAAAATATACTCTTTGTTGATGATTTTGAATATAAATCGTGGGTTAATAAAATAAATAAAACCTTCAATGATAATTCTACAATTAGAAAAATTTCTGAAAACGCAAAAGATACAGTCATCAAAAATTATAAATTAAAAAAACTTTATGATTATCTGAATCAAATAACTGGATGAATTCAGCCTATTCCAGTATATTAGTCTCTCTTAAAACTCTTACCCAGTGTATAGTGGAAGTTACCTAAAAATTTTATGTTGAAACTATCAAGAAAACAATTTTATAAAAATCATTTTAGTGAAGTTGCTAAATACACTCAGCCAAATAGTTCTGTTCTTCACATAACCTCTGCCTTCGGTGAAGAGAAATTTAATCAAACTAATTTTGACACTCTTTACATTGACTCAACAAAAGATTTAGAAACTCAAGTACTTGAGTTGAAAGATAAAAAATATGATTTAATTGTAATTACAGATATATTCGAAGTGTTTACAGATGTATACCAATTTGTAAAATTCTTTAAAAATTTTCTAAAAAAAGAAGGAAAAATATTGCTAACCTCAATAAATCCAAAATGGAATATGTTGTTTAAAGGTTTTGAAAGTATAGGTTTAAAAAGAAAGTCACAAATCAATTCATATATAAATCCAAGAAAAATTTCAAATATTTTCTTTTCTTTAAATTTTGAAAAAATAAGAAGTTACAACCGTCAAATATTTCCTTTTAGAATTTTTGGTTTCGGGAAATTTTTAAATATTTTATTAGAAATATTTTTAAGTTATTTTAATTTAGGCATTAAAACTTATTTTTTATACCAACTAAAAGAAGAGGTTGCTAAAGATTATACAAAATCAATTATTGTTCCTGCAAAAAATGAATCAGGAAATCTAAATGAATTAGTAAATAGAATTCCAAAATTTTCAGCTAGATATGAAATAATAATTGTATGCGGTCCTTCAAAAGACAATACAATTGAAACTGCGACATCAATAAAAAATGAAAAAAAAGATTTGGATATTGTGGTTTTTGAGCAATCAAAGAATGGAAAAGCAAATGCCGTTTGGGAGGCAATAGATCGTTCGAAATATGATGCCATAGCAATTCTTGATGCTGACATTAGTGTTGACCCAGAAGAATTAATGAACTTTTTTGATGTTTTGGAAAATACAAATTGCGACTTTGTCAACGGTACAAGACTTATGTATCCAATGGAAGATAGTGCAATGAGATATTTAAATAAAATAGGAAATAGGAGCTTTCAGTTTTTGATATCAAAATTGATAAGTGTTAACCTTTCAGATACGCTGTGCGGCACCAAAATTTTTAAAAAATCAAGAATTGATACCTTGTATTCGTGGCAGAACAAACTTACCATCTCAGATCCCTTTTGTGATTTCGATTTAATATTTTCTAATGCATACTCCGGTGCAAAAATATTAGAATACCCCGTACACTACAGAAGTCGAAAATATGGTAAAACCAACATTTCAAGATTTAGAGATGGTTGGAAATTAATTTTATATTTTTTAAATTCCTTAATACTTTTTAAATCTAGTAATTACTGATATTTTAAATGGTTAAGTTAAAAACAATTGTAAAAATCTTGATAGTGTTTAACAACAGAATATTTAGGTTTTCAATTGATTTTCTTATAATTTTTATATGCTTGATTTACAATTTAGTGATTTATAAAAAACCCTACGAAGACAATATAGTTTTTGTTACAGCAGCAGAAAAAAACTATTTTAATCAGCTTGTCCATTTACTAAATAGCTACTACAAATATATAAACAATCAATTAATAGTTTATGATATTGGTCTTGATAAAAAACAATCACAATATTTAACCGACAATTTTAAAAATTTAAAATTAAGAAAATTTCAATTTGACCAACATTCTAAGTTTATTGGTCAGTATTTTGATGAAAAATTAGGAAACTATGCTTGGAAACCAGTAATTATTGATGAAGTATTAAAACAAAGTAAATCAAAAGTAGTTTGGCTAGATGCTGGAAATGTGATTACTAAGAAAATAAAATTTTTAAAAATAGCTCTAACAACAAAAGGCATTATTGTGCCTACAAGTAGTAACACTATCAAAGAGTGGACCCATCCTAAAACAATTGAATATATTGGTATTCAAAATAATATTTTAAACAAACGAAATTTTGCAAGTGGTTTAGTTGGGTTTGATTATAAATTAAAAGAGGCAAGAAAAATTTCAGAATTGTGGAGTGAATTTTCACAAATTCAAGATTGTATTTCTCCAGAAGGATCAAGTAGATTAAATCATAGGCAAGACCAGGCGGTGCTTACATTGTTGTTATATAAATATTTATTTAAGGGCAGTTTTAAAAGATTTATACACCCCCAAACAAATTTTATTTTTGGAGTTTTATTTCACAAGAGAAAAATTTATAATTTCTAAATATTAATATTATTACAAAGCTTCAAAAATTTTAGAACTTCTATCTTTTTCAGACATTATTGGATTATTCAAGTTTAATGATTTAATAAAATATGAAGGATTATAAACTTTTTCACTATCTGGTTTATAGCTATCAGATTGCCAGTAAACTAGCTTCGCATTACGGTGAAAATAAAAACCTGTTGCAATTCCATGTGGAACATAAAGAAGTTTATTATTTTTTGAATTTAGCTCTACGTCCACATAATTTCCATAACTAGGGGACTGTTTTCGAGTGTCCAATTGAAGACTAGTTGTGGAGCCTTCAAGACAGTAGTATATTTTACTGCACTTTTTATTACTATCTTGAAGATGTAACCCTCTTAAAGTATTTTTATTAGAATTTATATAATTTATTTCTTCAATTCCAAAATCAAAATAGTCTAAAATTTCTTTAGAGACTAATTTATTGTATGATCCTCTATGATCTTCAAAAGCTTGAAGCTTTATCAAACAGGATTCGAAAATATCTAATTCTTCAAGTTCATTCATAAAAATTATTCCGAATTTGTATGCAAATATTCATATATTTAGAATAGTAAATGATTAGGAAATTTATTGAAGATGACATTAAAAGTTTGAAAATTTTGATATTGTTTGTTACCTGACTAATGTTTAGTAAGTGAATAAAAATTCAACAAATACTAAAATAAAAATTTTAATTTTAGTATTAAGCTCAAAAACATATCCCTCAAGCAGAAATAAAAAAGCAATAAAAAAAACATGGGGTTCAAACCTCGAAGACAACTTTGAAATTATTTTTTATGAAAGTGGTGAAACTGAAAACATAATTGACGACACTTTGTTTGTTGAAACTGATACATCAAGCAAAAACTTGGGATACAAACTTTTACTAGCTTTGGACTGGTGTACCAGTAATATTGATTACGATTTCATACTCAGAACTAATACAAGTTCTTTTGTCAATACAATTGAATTAAAAAATTTTATATTAGAAAACTTAACCAACAAAGAGTATGTTTATTGTGGGATGCCGTTAGTAAGGGACTATAAAGAAACTAATAAAAAAATAAATTTTTTAAGTGGTGCAGGAATTATTTTTAATAAAAAAACAGTGCAACTTATTCTAAAAAAGAAAGAACAGTGGGATCATAACGAATGGGAAGACGTATCTCTTGGAAAATTATTAGAAGAAAATAATATCCCATTCATTAACGGTAGAAGACAAGACATTGAAAATAATTTTTACAATAATATTATCGATAAATCAAATTATCATTTCCGATGTAGGTTAGACAATCATTATGGTTATCCAAGATTTTTAGAAAGCTTTGTTTTTGCTGATTTAAATAAAATTTTAAATATAAAAGATTTAAATAGTGTAGAAATATTTGTGAAAAGGATATTATTTTACATATTTAAGATTTTTAGAGTTGACTCTCCTAGGTTTAAAATATACAGAGCAGTAAAGTCATTTTTAAAGAAATTATTGCCGATAAAAATTTATGATAAATTAAAAAAATATAAACCCAAATTGCTTAAAAAGTTTCTAGAGGAAAAAATTTAATTTTTTTATAATATATTTTTAATATTCAAACCAAACACTATCTAGCACTCGATGTTTTTTATTGCAAAGATCTGATCTGCAATTTAAGTTTTTATAAAATAAAAACGTTAGAATTTTATGTATGTTGGAGTTATTACAATTTAAAAATATTTATATGAAACTTAAAGATAACAAAAAAATATTTTTTTATATATTGTTAATAATTTTTCTAGGTTTCTATAGATATTTTTGGTCATTGACACCCTCTTGGCAAGTAGTAGGCGTATCTAGATTGTATTTTCTAGATTTATTAAATTTATTAGAAGCAAAAGTAGGTTTATTAAGTTCAAAAAATATTCCAATGCCAAATGGAATGATATTTTTAGCATATTTGTTAAAACCAATAAACAACTTGATAATGATTTCTTTTGTTATTTCTATTATTCAATTATTTTTAATTTATTTATTAGTTAGAGAAACAAGATTTAATAACATTGAAAAATTGTTAATTTTTTTAGCCCTATCAACGAGTTCATATATTTCTAATATGTCAGTTCATCTTTTAAATCAATGGATTGTAATTAACATTTCAATATTCTTTTTTTATTTATTTTTAAAATTTGAACGAACTAAACAGTTTAATACTTTAGCTATGTTGTATATTGTCTCAGTTATACCTCCGTCAATTTATTTAGGCGGCATTGTCACTTCCTTATTTATGATCTCAGCAACGATATATATAACCTTTAAAAATAAAGATATTCTTAAGAAAAATAAAAGAGAATTTTATAAAAGAGTATATGTAGTAAGTATTTGCTATTTGTTATTTTTTATTTTTACTTGGCTTCCATATATTTCAACAGTGGACTTGTCAGTGTTCAAAAGTTTAGAATCAACGAATGAAAATAAACTATTTTCATTAATAAAGAATAGTTATTTATTTCCCCTTTTTTTTCTGGATGTTTTTACAGAAGAAAAATCATTTTATATTAGATTTTTAGAACCAGCTGTTATTTCAGATAATCTGCAATTAATAAAAATATTTTATGTTAAATTACATGAAATAATTATTAATTATTTAGTTTTTTTAATTTTTATATTTATTAAAAATAAAAAACTGAATCAAATAAAAAAAATTGAAATTATTTTACCATTTTTATTTATATTTATTTTTACTATCGTTACACCGCTTTTTGGAGGTAATAATTTTTATAATTTCAACAGAATGGATCAGTTCAGTGAAATGTATATATATTTTTTAATAATCATGTTCTCTGTTTTATTTTCGTTTAAAAAAGATAGTTTAAAAATGTCTTATACGTTAAAAAGTGATTATATTAAAAACTTCTTAATTGTATCAATATATTTCTTATTAATTAATTATTTTTCTGTATTTTATAACCAAGAAAGTAGTTTTTTCATATTTACAAAACCTGATTTAATATCTCTACCGACATATGGCTTTATTTTTTTGTCTTTTATTTTTATTTTTTATGAAAATTTATTTTTTAAATTTCACAATTTCATAAAGTTCGCAATTCTTATAATTTTTATTGTAACTAATATTCTTTTTTCTTTTCATATTATTGATGAAAGAGTTAATCCTCCATACGTCGAGTTAACTGAAGAAGAAGTTTCGATATATATAAAATATAAATTAGTAGAATATTTAGCTCCAATAATATTAGAGGGTGAAAATCTATCACCTTCCATTTCATATCAACTAGGTGGTGGAAAGTTTGAATGGATTGACAAACACGGTAGCCAACTTAATGAATGGTACCCTTTAAATGTTTATACAATAGGTAGAACATTTGACTATATACTTTATAAAGAGTGGGGTATTGTGAACCTATACGAAGGGAAGCAAGAAAGATTTTTTACCGATTCTGATTACATTATTAGTTTTACAAAAGATAAACTAATTTCTGATGACAATATTTTTTACAAGAATATTAATTTTGGTCCATTGAGACTCTCAATTAATGAATGACTATTCAGTAAATAATAAAAATTAATTGTTTGTTGATAGTTTCATTATTCATATCTTGAAAATATAAGATACTTATATAGCAAAAATCTTATTAATACAGTAAAAATTCCAATTAAACCTGTAGATAACAATATAGAGTAACCAACGTTTAAAAGTTGTGTAAATACAAAGTATTCTATAAAACTGACAAGAGAATTTAATAGTATAAAACTAAAAAACTTTTTGGCAGAAAATTTAACTTTAAATATGACTTTTGAATTTATAAAAAAACTTTGGATTACAACAATAAAATATACTACAAAAAAAATTAAATTTATTTTGTCCGTGAATAGAGTAAATAAATAAGTGTATAAAATCCTCGATAGGTAACTGATTATTGAATTTGTATAGTGCTTAATTATATGTTTTAAATTTAATAAAGAAAGTTTTTTCATTTGAATTTAATATTATTAACAAATTTCATAAAAGTAATAGTTATAAATAAAAAATATTTTTTATTTCTACAAAATTTAATAAATTTAAGTTCATGTGATTAACTCAGAGAAGTTTAATTTAACTTTTTGATACATAAAACTAAAAGTATCCTTTATTATTAAATTTAATAATGAAAATCTTAATTGCAGTTCCTTGTTTTAATGAATTTGAAGATATAAAAGGTACTATTTCTAATTTAAAAAAAATAAATAAAAAAATTAAAGCTGATATATGTGTTTTTGATGATGGCAGTACTGATAAAACTATAGAAGTACTTAAACAGATTGAAAGAATAATCATTATTTTTACAAAACAAAATAATGGTTTGTCAGAAGTGTTCAATAGAATCGCACACTACTCAAAAGAAAATGAATATGACTTCACAATTATATTTGATGCTGACAATCAGTATCCTCACGAAGAGATTGATTCAATGCTTAAGTTTGCTAAAAGTGAAAATAGTGACATTGTTTTAGGGGTTAGAAACTTTAAATCCAATAATGTATTTAGCAAAACCAAAAACAAACTTCAAATTCTTGGATCGCTTGCAGTTTCTACTGTACTTGGGTTAAGAGTAAAAGACGCAACAACTGGATTCAGACTCTACTCTAGTAAAGCTATGGAAAACATATACTCTTCAAACTCATTTAGCTATACAATTGAGACTTTATTTTATGCAAATAAAATGAAATTTAAAATTAGTGAATATGAATTAGTTAATTTCTATAAAACAAGAGATTCAAGATTATTTTCAAATAATTTCGAATACATAAAAAATACTTTAAAAATTTTATTAAATTCGATTTTTCTATATAAACCTAAATTATTTAGTTATTTATATTTTATTTTTTTAACTCCAGGCTTGTATTTATGCTCACGTTTTTTTAGAAATTACTTTCTATTTGGATCATATGATGGAAACATTCAAAGTTTAATTATTGGCTCACTCATAATAATTATGTCAACATTAATATTTGTTTTTATACAAGTTATTTCTTCTATAAAAATAAATCTTTTAAATGTCCAAAAAAGCAACTACCAGCCAAATTTTAATAAATTAAATACATAGTTTTTGCTAAATAAATATTCGGTATGTAATAATCTTAATACGATAAACCCTTGTGGGCGCTACAGGATTTGAACCTGTGACTTCTTCCTTGTAAGGGAAGCGCTCTGCCGGACTGAGCTAAGCGCCCTAAATATCTGTGAAATCATATTAGTTTCTTTTATGATTAAGTCATAGAAATTTAACAGTTATAATTCCCTTTTTTACTGAAGAAAGACTTATTAGTCAGTCTTTAAATAGAGTTGTAAAATCTAAGCTATCACCTAATTCACTTATTCTAGGAACAAGGCTCAAAGGTAGTGAAGTCAGAGTGAATATTTACAAAACTACATACTCTAAATAATATTTTTCAGTTTGATTGAATTAAACATTTCTATGTATTCTTTAAATCCCTCTGGAATGGCATAAGATTTAGACTTTTCAAATGCATATTCAGTGTTAGGGATAGCCTCATGAAAATTTTTCATATCAAATAATGAACTACTATGTAAAAATTCAGAGGCAACCCCAACATCTGTTGAAATTATTGGAGTCTTAGATAATCCACACTCAATAATTGCTTGTGGCCCTCCCTCAATTCTTGACGAGACAACATAAAGATCTAAACAATTATATAGCTCATTTAGTTCAGGGGTTTCGACCATTTCAAAGTACTTGTAAGTAATATTTAAATTCTCTAACTCTTTTATTATGTATTGACGCCTTTTTCCCGAAAGTAAGACAACTAATTTATCAGAATCTCTGTTTTTAGCCTCTATTATTTTTACAAGTCTATCGGGACCTTTAATTAGCT
>Ga0213861_10001671_pt1 | contig 19463 bp, 15 predicted proteins | sample PICome_4_FD_160110 | JGI IMG/M metagenome (GOLD analysis project Ga0213861, IMG submission 160110) | Coastal seawater microbial communities near Pivers Island, North Carolina, United States - PICO131 | ecosystem: Environmental > Aquatic > Marine > Coastal | place: USA: North Carolina... | reverse complement strand
CGTATCGAAGGAACTCGCTCAGGAAGGTCGGGTGGTGCTATTGTTTTGCAGAGCGCTTGGTCGACTTTGTGTTTCTTTCCTTTGTGATTGATTTGGATTGTTCCAGAACATAATTTTTCAACTGCTGTTTTTGTTATTGATCCTTCTACTTGTACCCAATAGGTTTTGTATTTATGATTTTTTGGATCAAGGAGTTGTGTTTTGTATTGATTGTCGTTTGTTAATAAAAGTAGGCCTTCACTGTCTTTATCCAAACGACCGATAGAATAAACATCTTTGGGAAAAGTATACAAATCACCAAGTAACTGATCGCTTTCTTCACCCGTAAATTGACAAAGAAATCCATAGGGCTTATAGAGTGCGAAGTAATCTCTATTTGTTACTTTTTCCGACATGTATATATAAATGCCGGTGGAAAGTTTTTTGTTGTGAACTTGATTGAGACATCATTAAAGATAGCCTTCAATAGTTTCTTTGATTGGAGCGAATACTGAAACTGCATGTAAATTCCAGCTGATTTCAGAACCTTGTGTGACACATTAACAACATTGTCTCTAACAGTTTCTGGAAATACCATTAGTGGCAGTGATGAAACAACAGCATCTATTTTCTTTCCATCATGTATATACTTCTCTAAATGTTCAGCAGAGTCATGAATGATGGTCACACGCGGATCATTAATTCTCGTGTTTAATGAATCGTAAAATTCATCATTCAGTTCAAAAACCAATAATGATGCATCTGGAGCCATTCGATCAATAATCATGTCTGTGAATACGCCACATCCAGGACCGAGTTCTATGAGTGATTTTGAACGTATAAAATCAATATTTTCAAGCATTTTCTCGCCAAGAAACCTTGAGCTAGGCCGTATGGAGCCAACCATTTGTCTGTGTTTGAAAAATTGTTTTATGAAGCTACGTTTGGAAATCATTCACCTTATTTGGACACTAATTTACCGTTATTAATGACGCCAACAACGAACCCCTTCATCAGTTTTTCAACATATGGCGTGTTATGTGTGCTCGAAAAGATATCGTCGTTCTTAAATTTCCATTCTTTTTCGGGTTGAAAAAGTGTCAAATCTGCAGTTGTTCCAATTTCAATCGACTGTTGATCAAGACCTAAGATAGTTCTCGAATTGTGCGCTAAAGCATTAATTACAGACCCGAGTTCGAACTCATCTGCAATGTTAAGTGAGGCGTAATTTGTCTGGAGGCCGATTGTTCCATATGCAGCCAAATCGAACTCTATATCTTTCTCTTCTTTATTGTGAGGACGATGGTCAGTTGCAATTGTATCAATTGTACCATCTTTCAAACCTTTCCAGAGCGCTTTGCGATCATTTTCAAAGCGCAATGGAGGTAAAACTTTGAAATTTGTGTCAAACCCGAGTACTGCCTCCTCGTTGTAAATTAAGTTGACTGCATGAACATCTGCTGTAACATTGAATCCTTTGGCTTTTGCCTTTCTTATTAAATCTACTCCTTCAGCAGTTGATACTCCTGTTAAGTGTAAGTTGCCATTGGTGTATTCGACCAATCGGATATTTCGTTCAATCTCGATGATTTCTCCAATTGATGCGTCAGCTTTGAGTCCCGTCTTAGTGGACGCAATTCCTTCGTTTACAACCCCCTTGCCAGCGATGTCATGATTTTTAGAAAAACCAACAACTGTTCCTCCAAAATTACGTGAATAGAGCAGTGCACGGTACATTATTCCTGAGTGACAAGGGTTGATATCGTCGGAAAAAAGTTGCACGCCATTTTGATACATGTCGTACATTTCTGACAAGTTTTCTCCATTCATACCAACTGTCAATGCACCAATCGGGTGTGCACTTGTTACATGCCCATTTGATTTGAGTTGAATGTATTGTATTTGACTTTTACCGTCGACTACTGGATCGGTTACTGGTAGAACTCCTACATGAGTATATCCACCAAATGCAGCTGCATTAAGTCCCGAACCTATGGTTTCTTTATGTTCCATTCCTGGATCGCAAAAATCAGCTTTTAATTCAACCCAACCCATAGAAACGTGGAGTCCCTCTTTTTCGATACATGAAAGATCCTTTTTGTCTATTGATTCAGCAATTTGAGTAATTGTACCATCTTCGATAAGTAAATCCATTGTCTTACCGTCAAAGGAGGAGTTTTTGTCGATAATTTTTGCCTTTTTGATAAGAATGTTCATCTGACTATATTATTTAAATATTCGGACCAAAACCATTTCGCTAAGCACAAAAATAAGCGTTAAAACAATACAAATTTTCCAATACGAAAATGGTTTGCCAATATTTTCTGTTGATAAAGCACTTTTGCTGCTAATCTCATTGTACTCAAATTCAGTCCCGGCGAACATCTTCTGCACTTCTTTTGGACTGTAATAATTTAATTTTGACTCACTGCGATTGTAATTCAAACTGATCGATCCGAGTATTTTGTTACTTGCAATCAAAAAGTTACCTGCTAGTAGTTGCGTGAAATTATCCATCTTATTAATTGTAAGGTACTTAACACCGCCAATTTCATTGATTTGCGGAATAAAATCAAGCCCATTTCCTTTTAGATGTATTGTATTTTTTGAATCATTTTTTTTATATAGTGGAAATTGTGAATCACTACCAATATCAATGGCAAGGGGCTGCTTTCTTTTTGATAATTCTGCTGATCTCAGCAAAATAGTCGTAAAAAGAGCATCCCGAGAAAAATTCCCGAAGTCTTCATGTATTGAACTGTAAAACATAAAAGCATTTCCTTTTGATTGACAGTAGGAGAGTAGGGGCAACCCATTTTGTAGGATGATTAAGTCCGTCGAACGTATATTTGATTTGATTGCTCGGAAGGTCGAAGACACACTTGGTAAATTCAAATCTTTCGGTTTTGACTCAAAAATCCCATCAAAAAATGGATCGGCATAATTCAATGTTTTTATTCTATTTCCAGAACGAACCGTTTCCCCAAGAAGAGGAAGCTGATTTTTCGAAAGTAAAACATTCCAAGCCTTTAAGTTAGGTGTTTTCCCAGGAAATAGTGTTACTGAACCGCCTGTGCTCATGAATTCATTTAAATACATTCCCAACCCTGAAGAAATCGTATTCACCCCATTAATAATTACGATGTCTTGTTGTTTAAAGTCTTCTTTAGTGACCTCTGTGCTCTTTTTTATTTGAGTATTGTAAAAGTCATTTATTTCATAAACGATATGTAGACCGGTAATCGCATCCTCTCCGTCTATAATAAATACATTGCTATGTTCCTCAACTTCGTAAGATATATAATAGGTGTCATCAAAAAGAACATGCTCATCAACTACATTGATTTCCCCTTTTTTAACTCCAGCTGATTTGTCTGTGAAAGAAACAGCTGTTGTCGTTGTTCTCTGACTTGGAACATCAATAAACACTGTTTTTTCATAGGACTCAATTTTTATTTTAAGTTCGAGGTTTTCAATTGACTCATCTTGGAAGTTGGCAACTCGAATATTTAATTCTTTACTTGTTCCAATCTGATGAATTGGTGAGGTAAACCAGACTGAATCGATACAAACATTCCCTTTTTTTTCTGGAATCAAGCGTGTTGGGAAATAAGTAGTATTGTCTTTGGATGGATTAATTTCTTCAACACCAGCCCTTTGAAAATCACTAAAAATAAAGTGATTTACTCGAGTTTTGGTTTCGGCTCGAAGGTCTTTTAAAACTTCCATTTGCCAATCAAGAACCTTCGATAAACTTCGTGGAAGAGGACACAATTGAATCTCATCAATTTTTTCAAATGCCTGCCTACGATTAAGTAGGCGCTCTTCACGCCCTGACATTTCATTTGTACCTATTAAAAATCGAGTATCCATTGCAGATGACTCAATAATATCCTTCACTTTCTCTCGCGCTTCAGACAACAATTCACCCTCCGGCCCGTGCGCCTGCATGGAGAACGAATTGTCGATATAAAAGCAGAGAATTGATTTTTTAGAATCCAAACCTTCCTTTTCCGTGGGGAAATATGGTTGCGCAAATGCAATCACTATAAATGTAAATGCCAGAAGACGCATGGCAAGAATCAATAGATGTTTTAGTCGTTGTGTAGATCTTGTTTTCTGATCTACATGCTTTATAAAGCTTAGGCTAGAGAAATAGAGAGTTTTGTACTTTTTAAAATTAAATAAGTGAATGATGATCGGAATCGCCAGCACTAGGAGCGCCCATAGGAATTGAGGGTACAAAAACTTCATATTTCAAAGATAACCGAAATATGAACTCTCAATTAGAAATGGTCATTATAATTTCGATTGTTAAGAATTAGGTTTCAAAAACACCGATTCCAAAAAGAGCAAAGTCATATTTTGAGGGATCTTTAGGATCTAGTTCTCTAAAAACCGTCATGATTTCTTCCAATGCTTTCCAATCGTTTTGTTTGCGGGTTTTAATTTCAAGGTTTTCTGCCCATCGCGCTGTATGAACATCCAACGGAATGCACAATTCAGCTGGCCGTATTGATTTCCAAATACCCAAATCTACACCACAATTGTCTTTCCGGACCATCCACCTTAAAAACATATTTATACGCTTGGCAGCGGAGTTTTTTAGAGGATTCGAAATGTGTTTTTCAGATCTTTTTTCATGGTCAGTTTCGAGGAATGCTTCGCGAAAATTGATGATTCGACCCTTGATTCCTGGAAAAGATTGATGTGGAGAAAAAACCGCCTCAAGACTACCGTGGAGAGTATAGATATTACGAAGGCTTCGAAAAAAGAAATCCAAATCAGTTCCGTTAAACGTTCTATGTACAAATTTTAATGGTTTTTTAGATTCATAGTTCATGACAAATTCGTGCGGTGTATTTCCCATAAGCTCAATTAATCGTTCACCATTTTTGATGATCATTTGGCGCTTACCCCATGCAATTGTTGCAATTAAGAACCCCACAATTTCAATATCTTCTTTTTTATGAAAACCATGAATAAGACGAATGGGATCTGTTTTTACAAACTCGATGGTATTGTATTGATTTACTTTAAAATCTAAGTACTCTTTTAATTCATTCGTGTTCATGAGTGATAATCTTCTGTAAAACTGTACTTAAAATTGTATTCAAGAAGAAACAGGCTTTTTATTCTAGAATTAACCCATCACGCATCGTGAGCTTTCGATCAGTCATATTCGCCAATTCCTCATTGTGTGTTACAATAATAAACGACTGCTTTAATTCATTTCTCAAACGAAAAAATAACTGATGAAGTTCGTTTGAATTTTTGCTGTCCAAGTTCCCAGATGGTTCATCTGCAAAGATAACATCTGGACGGTTGATCAGTGAACGAGCTACTGCAATCCGCTGCTGCTCTCCTCCAGAAAGTTGGTTAGGCATGTGTTTCGCACGGTCTGCCAACCCCAGTAGATCGAGCAATTTCCCTGCCTCAGTAGTGGCGTCTTTGTGATTAAGTCCTTTAATCAAAGCGGGAAGTGCGATATTCTCCAATGCGGTGAATTCCGGGAGCAACTGATGAAATTGAAAAACAAATCCAACGGATCTATTTCTGAAGGCCGATAATTTTTTTGCAGAGAGGTTGAAAGGATGAATACCGTTTATGATAACTTCACCCTGGTCTGGACGGTCAAGTGTTCCTAGTATTTGTAAGAGTGTTGTTTTTCCAGCTCCAGATGCTCCAACTATTGAAACCACCTCACTGTCCTGAATGCTCAGGTTGATTCCCTTTAATATTTGAAGGTCATCGTAAGATTTTGTAATTCCACTAGCTGTTAACATGTTATTTTTTAAGATTAAGAGAGTGACCCATTTTATCTCGTTTCGTTTTCAAATACAATTCGTTGTGCTTATTGCTTTCAATCTCAAGTGGAACATTTTCAACTACCTCAAGTCCATAACCAATTAATCCGGTTCGTTTGGTAGGGTTGTTTGACATTAATCGCATTTTTGAAACGCCGAGCGAGCGAATAATCTGCGCACCGATCCCATAGTCGCGTTCATCACCTTTGAATCCTAATTTTACATTTGCTTCAAGCGTATCATACCCTTCCTCTTGGAGTTTGTAGGCTTTCATTTTGTTTGCCAAACCAATTCCACGTCCCTCTTGGTTCATATAAACGATTACACCTTTACCTTCTTTTTCAATCAGTTGCATTGATTTTTGAAGCTGCGGACCGCAATCACATCGGCAAGAGCCAAATATATCTCCTGTCATACAAGACGAGTGTACTCGAATCAATATAGGCTCATCTTTCTCCCACGAACCCTTAACCAGAGCTAAATGCTCTTTCTCGGTGTTGGTTTCCTTAAATAAGTGCAAGTCAAAATCACCATCTAATGTTGGCATCCGTACATCAATTAAAGGCTCAACCAATGATTCGTTCTTTAATCTGAATTTGATTAAGTCTTCAATGGAAACAATTTTCATGTCAAATTTTTCCGCAATTTCCATCAGTTGCGGCAAGCGGGCCATGGTACCGTCTTCATTTAAAATTTCAACTATGACACCCGCTGGTTCAAATCCAGCCATTCTTGAAAGATCAATCGCTGCTTCAGTATGTCCTGCTCGTCTCAAAACACCACCTTTTTTTGCTCTTAAAGGAAAGATATGTCCAGGTTTTCCAAGTTCTTCAGGTCGTATTTCTGGATCAATGAGAGCTTGAACCGTCTTTGCACGATCACTTGCGCTAATACCTGTCGTACAGCCATGTCCTATGAGATCGACTGAAACTGTAAAAGGTGTTTCGTATGCTGCTGAATTTGACTGTACCATAAGGTCCAAACCCAAAGCGTCACAATGGTCTTCGACAATAGGAGCGCAAACTAGACCGCGACCGTGAGTTACCATAAAGTTGATAATCTCTGGCGTGATGTTACGCGCAGCAGTTAAGAAATCTCCTTCATTTTCTCGGTCTTCATCGTCGACAACAATAACAACCTTACCGTTTTTGATTTCCTCAATTGCTTCTTCAATTGTATTCAGCTTCACTTGCATCAATTCTTAGTTTTGCACAAAATTACTCCAAATATCTCACTTATATGATATTTGATGTATGAATAAATTTGTAGGATTAGTGTTCTAAAAAACCTCTTAGCTTTTCAGTAGATTTTTCCCAATTGTAGTTCGTTTTTACGTATATCTGCCCCTCCTTTGCAATCTTTTCTCTTAGTGCATGGTCTTCAAGTAGCAGCATCATAGCTTCAATCAATTCTTCTTTTGTGTTTCCAACCAGTATATGTACGTTATGCTCTGCCTTGATTGCATTGTTTGCAAGATCTGTTGTAATACAAGGTGTTTGCATAGCCATCGCTTCGAGAAGTTTATTTTGCATCCCAGTGCCAATCATCATTGGAGCAAGAAATATCTTAGCATCAGCGTAAGAGGCTCTAATATCATCTACCCAACCTGTGAGCGTAACTTGTGAATTTGAATTCGCCAAATTTACAATAGAATTGTGTGGTTCAGCCCCGGAAACAAGTAAAGTAGCATCGGGGAATTCTGGCAATAAATGTTTTGTGATGTACTTTACAACATCGATATTAGGTGGATAATTCATGTTGCCGACAAAAACAAAATCATATTTCTCTGTTCGTTTTATGGCTTCAAAAAAATAGGTATCAATGCCATTCGGAATGCAATGAATCTTATCGTTGTCCGGATGATTGATCAATTGTCTGTCTTGATCACTGATTATCGTTCTGAATTCAAAAAAGTCAAAGATGTGACGCTCGTAGTTCGCTAACCTTTTTGCTTCCAATTTAAACAACCACTTTTTATAAATTGGTTGGCGATCGATGCGCCTTTCAATTCCTGAACTTAAGGCATCCATATAATCCAAAGTTTTTGGAATGTGATGTATGTCTTTTACATATTCAGTTGTTCGAATCAACTGACAATAAATATGTTTGTAATCGTCAACTTGAATTAAATGTTTAATTTTTCGCCTTGCCTTGTACGAGTAAAAGTACCCAGTCTGAATAGGCAATTCAGAGAAGAGTGCGCGTGTCAAATGAAATAGTCGAATAAGCGGTTTTAGGTAATGAATTTCGACCTTCGAGCAATACTTCATTACTTCATTAATATATTCGCTTTTAATATCACTGTCTGACAATGTAAAAAGAGTGATCTCAAATGTTTTGGAAAGCTCTTTTATCTGATAAAACGCTCTCAATTTATCTCCTTTTTCAAGGGGATAGGGGAATCTTGAGAGGATCACAAGTAGCTTTGGCCTATGTTGATTGGATAAACGCAATGAGTTTCTTTCTTATCGTTTTGGGATCATGATGCTTTGCAATATAACGCTTTGCTGCAAGACCGAGTTCACTTCGGGATGTTTCATTGATTCGCAATTCATGAATCGCATTCAAAAGTTCTGCTTTGGTGTCTGCAATTCTCAGCGCCTCGAAGTCTATTAATCCTTGGGCACCGATTGAAGTTGTTATTATTGGTACTCCTTGTGCCATCATTTCAAGAATTTTTATTCGAACACCAGAACCGGACTGAACAGGTGTTATCAATATTCCCATATTATTTGCAAACCTTTCTAAATCCTCAACATACCCCATTACAACAATTCCATCTTGGGGATTCGATTGAAATTTTTCTTTGGAGTGCATTCCAGCAATAATAAACTCGAGTTGCGAGTCAACTGATCGCAATTGTGGCATAAGGTCCAAAACATACTGAACAGCTTCAATATTTGGTTCCCAATTCATCGCACCAATATGAAAAAGAGATTGATTGGAGTAATCATGCACTGAGGCTGAGGGCTCTAAAGTGAAAGGGATTGAAGTAATATTTTTAATTTTTAGTTTATCGAATTGAATAGAGTCGTCATTGGAAATAGTTATAACACCATCAGCTTCCTTCAAAATAGAACATTCGTATCTTTTTAAGTCTTTGGCAAGTTTGTTCAGATACCAACCCTTTAAGCTCCTTTTTTTATTTTTTGCTAAATCTTCCCAAATTTTGAACTCCACATTGTGCGTTCGAACAAGAATTTTCCCATCAAATTTTGCTCTGATTTGCTTCATGTATGGTGTTACATACAAACCATCTAATAAAACAATGTCATAAGAACTTCTTGACAACTCATCAAGAATCTTGGCTTCAACTTCCTCACTAAAAAAACGTTCAATATTATATGATTTGTTATTGAAGAGGGAGATGAAAGCTGAAAAAAAATTGATACCCGTCTGTATAGTTACGGCAGAAGGTTTAATTTTCGTCCTCAGGTCAGGAGGGAAGGCATCCAGCCGAAAGGGATGCTTACGGGTACCAATTGTAAGATAGGTAATGTCGACACCTTCATTGAGTAAATTGGTTAAAAAATTTAGGGAAGCTACGCATCCTCCATCAATCGAAGGAAAACAAGGCTTACTAGAAATGTACAACGTTTTCATTGGGCCTTATTTAACGTAATTGATTTAACAACACGCCGAATTAATTTAATCCAATATTCTCGGGTATTGACGGGATGGTCATTTGCTGCTGAATACATCAAAAAAACTGCCATTGGTGCCAAAACCATTGAGGGAAACCACATTCCAACGAATGGTGTAAGCGTGCCTGTTTTCGTTAAATTGTCGCCAATTGAGAGCAGAACAAAGTAGATCATAAAAAGAAGTGCAGCAATTACTACTGGAGCACCAAAACCACCTTTTCTGACAACAGCTCCAAGAGGTGCACCAATGAAGAACAAAATTAGTATTGCCGCAGTTAACGCAAACTTTTTATTGAATTCGACCATATAATTATCCATGTCTTTTTCAAGACTCTTCATGAAATCACGTTGACCAATGAGGTTTTTCTTTGTTTTTCGAATCGCTGCTTGAGCTTTCTCGATTGCTGCGATCTGTTGTGTGGATTCGAGTTGTTCAAAATCAATTGAATAGTCTTGAACCTGCAATGTGCGCTCTCTTTCTTCTTTATCTTCTGATTGTTTTATTGAATGTTTTTGATATGAATGTGCTGCAAGATAGGGGTGCAAACCTTTAATACTCAATAAGAAATTATTAATGATGTCTTGTCCTTTCCGTTGAATCGAATCCATTGCAGTGTTAATTTGAAATACATTGAGCATTTCGTGTTTGTCTTTCAAAAGATCCTCCTTCGAGCGTTGAAGATCAAATCCGGAGACATCTATTTTATATGTTGCGTGATCAAAGGAAGAACGACGCGCTGAATGACTTGCATATTTACTAACGACTCTTTTTCCAGAGTTGAACTGGGGTGTTTGAGGCTCGAGTTCTTCTAGGACGCTGCCATTTTTCATCTCGAAAAACAAGTATTTTCCATTGCGTGATTTATAGATTTTTCCTGATTCAGCACGTACAGTTTTGATTTCATTTGGTGTTGTGTGATCGTGAATTAACACCCCTTGGAATGTATTTCCTTTGCCTTCATCTACTTTAATAACATAACCATCAAGTTCATGGCTATATACGCCAGGCGTGATGATTGTTGATATTTTTGTGTTTTGAATATCGAAGATGAGTGATTGCCATTTCAAGTTTGCGACGGGAATCACATAGTTTGCAAAATAAAATGTACCAAGTGCGATGATAACTACCACGACCAGAAGCGGGCGAATAATTTTATATAGCGATTGCCCCGATGATTTTAGTGCTGTGAGTTCATTGTTTTCGGATAGGTTACCAAAAGTCATAATAGAGGAGAGGAGTATTGCCAATGGCAGCGCGAGCGGTATCAAACTGGCGGATACATAGAAAAGGAGTTCAATTATAACAGTAACTTGTAAACCTTTTCCCAAAAGATCATCGATGTACAACCAAAAGAATTGCATGATCAAAATGAACATAGATATTGCGAACGTCGCCAGAAAAGGACCCGCAAAAGACCGTATGCTGAAAAAATATAATCGTTTCAATTCTCTTATTTTACCATTCGAAGTTTAGTAAAAAGTAACGAAAGAAAATGAAGTATATTGATTTAAGCTCCAAGAACTCTCTTTAGTTCACTGATTTGTTGGTCCCAGAGGCGCTTCGCTTCATCGACCTCATCATCTTCAGCAAAATCTGTAATCGAAAGTATGACAACTTTGGTCATAGGATCAACTTCAAAACGCAATTCAAAGAAAGCATCAATTTCGTCTTCTTCGTCTTCTAACCATTTCCATTTTACTTTGGAATTTGGTTTTTTCGTGATTAGGCGTGCTTCTTCTTCGCTACCGTCCCAAATAAAACTGTAGATATCATCCTTGATATTAACATCATCTGCAAACCATTCACTTAACCCACTTGGAGTACTGATCATGTTATCTAATGCTTTTGGAGATGTTTTTAATAGGTATTCTAGTTCAAATCTCTGTTTTTCCATAATTTTTTAATGAAATTCTGAAAACAAATAATAAAAGTTGCAATATAGTCATTCTTTTCCTCTAAAAAATGACGATTTAAAGAAAGTATTTAGAATGTTAATAACTTACGCATCAACCTTTTTAGGGGTTGTTATGAAATAAGGTGTGCAGAATTGATGCAGAAATTTTATTCTTTTTTGAGACAAAAAATCTTTGAATAGCAGCGCTATTGAAAGATTATAAACCCCTCAATCGAACCATCAAATCGTTCATTATTCTAGAAAAAACATACAAGACCATTTTAGAGGAACGAATAAACCGGAAATCGCGTGAATATTACAGTAATAAATCAAATTGTACCCCCCTAACAAAAAAAGGCTCCCTTTCGGAAGCCATTTTTATCGAAAACCCAGTGTTTTCGGGAGTAGCGAGAGGGAGATTTGAACTCCCGACCTCGGGGTTATGAATCCCGCGCTCTAACCAACTGAGCTACCTCGCCATTCGTGCGTTTTCGCGTGCAAATATAACAGTAATTTTATTTCAGACAAGTGTTTTACTCGACTGAAATAAGAGAAATATGATATTTTAAACATCAAGCTCCGCTAACTTATTCTCTATGAAGGCAGCAAGCTCTGAAATATGACTCTCCGTAAAATCAAATTTTATATTTGCAGTTTTATAGATTTCAGGGATACTTCTCGTATACGCTAATTTTAGGGCACTTTTGTAGGCTTCAATGGCCTCTTGTTTGCCTGTAAGACTGTTTTTCCAAACTCCGAGTGCTCCCAATTGGGCTATTCCATATTCAATGTAATAGAAAGGAACCTCGAAGATATGGAGTTGACGCTGCCAAGAGTTTCCTAATACGTCTTCATAATTTGTCCAATCTGTTAATCCTGTTCCATAGCTTTCTGAAAGTTCCAGCCACTTTGATGTTCGAGCTGCGTTAGTATGTTCATGGTTGATGTAAATCCAGTGTTGAAATTCGTCCACTTGGGCGATCCACGGTAACAATTTCAAAATAGTTTCAAGTTGTTCTCGAATAGCACGGTTTAAATCTTTCGAGTTGGGGTAAAACTCACCCCACTGATCCATTGAAAGCAATTCCATTGACATAGATGCCAATTCAGCGACCTCTGAGGGTAGATTTTTGAAGCCAGTTAGTTCGAGGTCTCGACTTAAAAATGAGTGTATTGCGTGCCCGCCCTCATGCACCATAGTTACGAGGTCTCTGTGCGATCCCACAGCATTCATAAATATAAAAGGTACACCGATTTCATAGAGTGGATAATTGTAGCCTCCAGGGGATTTTCCTTCTTTCGATTCAAGATCCAAATGATTCATTCTTGCCATTGTTGCCAGACAATCACCAAAATATGGGTCAACTCGATTGAACATATTTATTGTTCCGTTCAGTAATTCTTTCCCACTATCGAACGGTTTTAATGGTGCTTTACCTTCAGGATCAACATCTGTATCCCACGGTTTAAATTCGGTTTTACCCAACTTATCCAAACGCTCTTTCTGGATTTTTCGCACCAATGGCACAATGACTGATTTTACTGATTTATGAAAGTCTTCGCAATCCGCAACAGTATAATCAAAGCGACCCATTGCTTGCATTTTATAATCTCTAAAATTGTCAAAGCCAGCATTGATTGCAATCTTATGTCGTTTGGATAACAATGAATTGAATAGTGAATCAAATTCCTCTATATCATTGCGTCTTCGATTGGCCATTTTCTCGAAGGCTTCCTTTCTTACTGACTCATCTATTTCTTTCAGTAAGAGTGCAGCCTTTTGCATCGTTAAACGCTCTCCCTTGTATTCAATACTCTGTGCTGCTGAAAGTGCACCAAACTTTTGACTTTCTTTAGAAATGTCTGATTGGATACTTACATTTTCTTCTCTGTATAAATCGAGGGCTTTTTTAATGCTTCGGAAAAGAATTTCAAAGGCAGGATCTACAGTCAGCTCATCAATGTATTTGCTCGCATACAATTTTCGATTCAATTGATCCTCCATTGGTGCGATTTTAGGTTGGATGTTAGCAACAAAAAAGGTGTATGCATTACTTAGTACTTCGTCTTTTGTATCAATCGTCATTTTGATGTATCTCCAAGCCGCATCTTCCTCAAGAATGGCCTCCAGTTCACTTTGATCTCGCAGCCAATAAATAAAATCCTCCTTGGAATTTATTTCACGCTGGATTAGATTGTTGTAGTATCCCTCTATCGACTCCCAGCAGTCAACAACTAATTTGGTGTCGACAAACTGTCTTTTTGGTTTTGAAATATTCATAGTTACAAAAAAGCCCCACAGGGTATGATGGAGCTCTAAATATTAAATGTTGATTTTAATCTTTTTTCTTTGCCGCGGGCTTCTTTGCTGCAGGTTTTTTTGCGGTCGTTTTCTTAGCTGTAGTTTTTTTTGACTTTACTGTTGGTTTGGCTTCTGCCACATCTTCAGTTGCATCCGTTTCTGACTGCTTCTTATCTTCAAGAGTCTCAAACTTTCCGGTTTTTAGCAAGAGATTGTACCATTGAAAAAGTTTTTTGATGTCAGATGGATAAACGCGCTCTTCATCATAGTCAGGTAAGATACCTGAAAGGTAGTCTTGAAGTACTGAAAGATCTTCTTTGTGTGATGGACCTTCTTTTCCTTGTTGCTTTTCAAAGATACTTGCAAAGATTTCATTCAATGGTTTATCATCATCGTATGTGTAGATACTGATGTCCTCCAAAGCAGAGATACGATCGGTTGAATAGGCTGGGAAGCGTTTGTTGTCGATCAAAGATTGAACGATTATACTATTTTTTCCTTGCGCTACAACCACAAACAAACCTGGTCGTCCGGAAATTGAGATTACTCCTGATAAATCCATTTTAAAATTTTAAGAAATCAAAAATAAGAAAAAGAAGTTTGGAACCATTCGAATTGAATAAAAAGCTCAAAATAGATCCGCTCAATCAATTGATAACAATCTTCGTTTGTTTCTTACCTGCATTTGTATTCACAACAAGGGAATAAATCCCTCGTGCAAGATTTGAAACGTCAAACTCATTCGCTCCAATCGCTTGAAGCTGAGAACATCTTCCAGTACAATCAATGGCAAAGGCCTCATTTAGCAATAGGTTAGATAAAATTTGAATGGTTGAGCGTGAGGGATTCGGAGCAACAATAAGTGGTTCTAATTTCTTTTCATTCAAACCAACAGAGGCGAGGTAAGGATTGGACAAAGAAGAGCATCCGTCCATATTGGTTATCTCAACTTCATACGAACCAAAGGGAGATATTCCGATATGGATTTGATTGGTTTCTCCATTTAGAACGGATCCATCGAGATACCATTGATAGAAGTCTGAAGGGGTAGAAGTAAGTGAAGAATTTCCAATCCAGCTAATTGAGGGTTGTGCTGGTATCAACTGTTCTTGCAATAGAGCCAATGCATTTATTTTTCCAACGCCACAAAAATTATTAGGAACTGCATCTGTAAACTGATCCGAAAATGAGCTGGATTGTAGATCTTCCTTAAATTTATCGTAGGATGCCTTTTTGCAGCGCTCCAAATACAGCGCTGCAATTCCAGACACAACAGGTGAGGCCATGGACGTCCCCCCATTTCTAACATGCCACCCACCAGAGTCAATGAGACTATTGTATGCCGCATTCTGTAACAGCCATAATGGCCCCGCTCCAAGTGACCAATCGCCGGTTGCAATAACATCAGGTTTAATTACATGATGTCGATTCGGACCCTTTGATGAATTCGGGCTAAGCTCTCCAGACTGAAATGTTCCGAATGTAGTCGTTGCATTCAAATCAGTAAAAGAGTTTCTATTTCTAATATTTCCAACAGATATAACCTTTTCTGAACAATTCCAAGACGAAACAATAGTTTGATTCGAGTCAGGAATAATATAATTGGAAATGGCTGGCATCTCAAGTGGAGTTGGAGGTGCAGTTACCATATCATTGAATCCAATCCACTCCCCGCTCCATAAGTCGTATTTACCGGTACCGGTAGTTTCAAATCTGTATAAGTAGTCTACTGAATCCACATTCGTAGCATAGAATTGCATGTGAAAATTACCGTTTACAATTTCAGTATAAACTTCAAATGTTGCCAAACGGTTTGAACCGCTCCATAAGGTATCGTATTTGGTAATTCCGATTGAAGTCGATGGGTCGCTGAACTCTGTTCTTCCCTTAAAATCATAGGTTGGGGCAGGAGAGTCGGCTCCAATAGCATATTTCCAATGCATTTCGCTTGTATCTGACCATAAATCGAAAAAAATTGTGTTTGCTCCCAAAGTCCCAGACGGATTGTTTTCAAACCAAACGAAGTTCGTATCCATTACATTTGGGCTATTCTGATGATGGTAAGAACCTTGGGCACCTGAATTCCCGGCTGCACTAACAACAATTCGACCGGGTGATTCATCCAGAAGCATCTCAATGGCCTCACTTGCTGGGTCATTGCCGTCATGACTTCCGAGATAAGTACCCAAACTCAGGTTTACCACGGCCGGCATACCAAGTAATTCAGCCTCATTGAATATAAAATCTATAGCATCGGCGATGGTCAGTGTCCAATTGGGCAAGCTAAAATTGGATTCAACTACAATTATTGATGCAGCGGGGGCCATACCTTTATTGGTGCCATTTGCGTTACCATTCCCAAGAGCAATACCCGCGACACTTGTCCCGTGAGCAGTTGATTCTTCGAGGCTCGTGCACGTTCCATTATTGATATCAGTACTATCCCAAAGCTGCCCATAGCCGTATGCCATTGGTGTGTTGGGTCCATTGTTTGAATGGTCCCAATATTTTAAAACACGGGTATCCCCATTTGAAAACTGAAAATCTGGATGCTGCCAATCCAGTCCTTGATCAACAATTCCAATAATCACTCCATCTCCAGTATAGGGAGCCTCTAAAGGCGCTAAACCTGAATGTACTTGATTTACCGAATGTATCAATCGCGATGTGTCGTCTAGTGCTACTGGAGGCGCATATTCAAAATAAAAATCATCCAGTTGCCCTTCTTTTTTACGCAGATCAATCCAACGTGGAGTCGCGCTTATGAAAAGCCATGATGATGTACTGTATTTAATTTTAACTTGATCTTCTTCAAGCAATTCAATATTTCCGCTATTGTTCGGTATACAAAAGACTGTTATCTCATCAGGAGATGATTCAAGAATTTGATGAAAACCTAATTTTTGACCAAGCACATCACCAACATACATAATAAGAATTAAAGACAACAAGGTGGTGAAATTAGATTTCAACATGGTTCGGTCGGTTTTCGTTTACATAAATATACGTCTTATCAGTAAATTTTTGTCGTATTTGATCAGAATATTCTATTTTTACCTGAATTAATACTCTAAAAAAAATAACATGAATAAAACAATCATCAAACTTTCATTGGCAGTCTTCGCGATTGGTTTCACGAATTCACTCCATGCTCAGGATGAACCGAAAGAGGAGAATGTCAGAAAAGAAATCTTGAATTGGTACAATGGAGGTGGAACGGGAATGCTCACTGAAAAAGCATATGAAAAGGTAAAAGGCAGAGAAACAAGTACGGTTGTTGTCGCTATTATCGATTCTGGTATGGACATCGAGCATGTTGATCTTCAAGGCAAGATTTGGGTAAATGAAGACGAAATTCCAGCAAATGGAATTGATGATGATAATAACGGTTATATCGATGACGTACACGGATGGAATTTCTTAGGAAATGCAGAAGGTGAAAATGCAAATGACATCCGACTTGAAATGACTCGTATTTATGCTGAGCTCTCAAAAAAATACGGTGAACAACCAATAACATTGACAAGCGACGAGGATATTGCAGAATATGAGTTGTACGTTGAAGTAAAAGAAGAGGTTGAATCAAAGCGAGAATATGCTGAAATGGTTCTTGGAATGGTTGAAAAGAGAATGGCAGGAGCGTCTGATGATCAGAAAGCAAATCTTGAGCGTGCGAGAGATTATTTTGAGGATCAGTTAAATGTACTATACAATCCAGACTTTAACGGACGTGCACTTGTAGGTGACAATCCAGATGATTTCACAGATGTGAATTATGGTAACAATGATGTTGAAGGTCCAGATGCATTTCACGGAACTCATGTTGGAGGTATAGTTGGTGCAATCAGAGGAAATGGAATCGGAGGTGATGGTGTTGCGCATGACGTCAAACTTATGTCGGTAAGAGCTGTTCCAAATGGTGATGAATTTGATAAAGATGTGGCGCTTGCCATACGATATGCAGTTGACAATGGTGCTCAAGTAATTAATATGTCTTTCGGAAAGGCCTATTCACCTCATGCTGAGAAAGTTTTTGAGGCTTTCCAATATGCTGATTCTAAAGGTGTTTTGTTGGTACATGCAGCAGGAAACGACGGAAAAGACATTGACGAAGAGCCAAACTATCCAACTTCAATGTATCCATTTCAAGAAGAGAAATTAGACCATTTCTTGACAATTGGTGCGAGCACTCGTTTTGGAGAGAAGGTTCCGTTCAAGAATCTTCAAAAGAAAGTGATGAAAGCTGGAGCAAAAGGAAAACAAGCTAAAATAGAAGAATTGACGTATCAAATGTCAACAATGGGCAACGACTTGCCAGCGTCATTTTCTAATTATGGTAAAAAAGGAGTAGACGTATTTGCACCTGGACTTGAGATTTACAACTCAGTGCCACAAAGTGATTATGCTGCCATACAAGGAACTTCAATGGCTTGCCCAATGGTTGCTGGAGCCGCTGCATTTTTGAAATCATACTTCCCGAATTTATCTATGAAAGAAGTAAAAGATATACTTCTTGCTTCGGCAACAGTTTACAAAGGAGAAAGTGTTGTAGCACCGGGAGGTTTTACCGGAAATATGACGACGACTTCTGACATGGTTGATTTTGGGAACTTATCTGTAACAGGTGGAGTAATCAATTTGTACGAAGCTGTTGAGCTTTGCTTGGAAAAGGAAAAATAAAACAAACTATACAATAGATTAATCCCGGCTGAGCTCCCTTTGGCCGGGATTTTTTTTGAAACACCAAGAAATAATGAAGCAATTCCTTTTATTAATGTCGTTATTGCTATTGTTGAGTTCAATTTCACCGCTTGATCTAACAAATAAACTAAATACTCAAATTGACAATTGGCATATCGCTGCAAGTAAGGCTGACTTCGAATACTATTTTGGTGCAATGGATACCTCCTTCGTATTCCTTGGAACTGCGCCGGGGGAACGTTGGACAAAAAGTGAATTTGCAGCCTTCTGTAAACCTTATTTTGATAGTGGTCGAACATGGGACTTCAGGCCGTCATCGCGCAAGTGGGCCTTCTCTAAAAATAAAAAAATAGCATGGTTCGATGAAAAGTTAAACACGTGGATGCGTGGTTGCAGAGGAAGCGGTGTTTTGGTGAAAACTAAAGGGAAGTGGTCACTTGTATATTACAACCTAACTGTTCTTATTGAGAATGAAAAAATTGACAAGTTTATTGAACTTAGAGATGAGCCAGTTCCTGAAAAGTAAACTAGGCACCTATTTTGAAGGGCTTATTTTATGACATTAATGAAACCATGCTTTTCCTGGTGTGGCTCATTTTTAAACTTGGCTTTGACAGAATAGAAGTAAGCACCATCCGTTACTACATCCCCATTTGACTTTAAACCATCCCATCCTTGATTTGGATCGGTTGTTTTGAATACCACATCACCCCAACGATTCAACACGTAGGCCTCCATTGCAACGTTACATTCATTCGTGAAATAAATAATCTCATTGAATCCATCGCTGTTCGGAGTAAAAACATTTGGCACATCAAGTATGCAAACCTCTGGTTCTTCAGGTGCAGGAGGTAGAGGTGGTGTTGAATAATCGAAACAAACATTCGATAGCTTTGTGGTAAAAATATCTTTCCCTTTTAGCGGTATTTCTGTTAGTCCATCAAATGATATAGTATCCGCAAAATATCCAATTACCCATAAGTTACAGCCATCATCAGCTACGATTCCGTTGCCTCGATCATGGCTTGGACCACCGCCTTGTTTTACCCACCGCCATACGCCATTTGTATCTATCGCAGAAATGAAAACTTGAACGCTGTCACCACTTGAATCGATTTCATTCGCACCAAACTTT
>Ga0213861_10001670_pt1 | contig 19480 bp, 21 predicted proteins | sample PICome_4_FD_160110 | JGI IMG/M metagenome (GOLD analysis project Ga0213861, IMG submission 160110) | Coastal seawater microbial communities near Pivers Island, North Carolina, United States - PICO131 | ecosystem: Environmental > Aquatic > Marine > Coastal | place: USA: North Carolina... | reverse complement strand
TTACAGAGTTCAACTACCAAGTTTATGATAAATTAATTGAAATTCAGAATGATTTGAAAAGATCTATAAGAATTTCATTGAAAGACAAACTCCAAAAAATACAATCTTTAAAAGGAAGTATTAAAAGTCCTCTTCTTGTTTTAAGAGAACAGAGTCAAAAAATTGATAGTTATGAGTTAAAGCTTAAACAAAATATGAAATTAAATTATTCTAATAATAAACAAAATTTAGATTTGGCTATTTCAAAGTTTAAAGAAAAAAGTCCAGCTACATTAGTACAAGAATATTACTTAAAAATACTTAATTTAAAAGAATTAATGAAAAGAGGCATTAAATTAAACCTCTCTAAAAATATCTCAGCATTAAAAGAATTTGATAAAAATCTAGATATTTTAAATCCTCTATCAATTCTTGAGAGAGGGTACTCAATAATTCAAAATAAATCAGGTATTTCAATTAAATCTATATCTGAAGTTGAAACTGGCGATGTCCTTACAGCAAGACTTAATAAAGGCTTTATCGATGTTGAAGTTAAGAATAAAAAAAATGTATAAAAATGCATTTACTTGTTTAGTATTTTTATATTCATTCAGACTATTCAGTGAGATTAATATAGATCCAGGAGAAATATTTTTCATAAAAGTTGCTGATTGCCCAGAAATTAAAACAAGAGAAGAGCTTTTTATAAATTTTGAAGGAATTGAGTATGCAATTCTGCCAGCACCCTTTTCAAAAGAAGAATTAACACTTAATGATTATTGTCTTCCAGTAAAAGTAAAAAAGAAAAAATTTGGTGAATCAAGAATTACTATTAAAAATACATCAATGGTTGATTTAAGTAAAAGTGATTCTGATAGAGCATTTAAAGAATCAAAGTTAATTAAACAATCTTTAAATACATACTCCAAAGATTTGAAACCATCTCTAAAATTTATATCTCCGGTAAATGGAATAATTTCAAGTCGCTATGGCAAACAAAGGTATATCAACGATAAGCCTAGATCACCCCATTTAGCGCTAGATATTGCGGCAGCAGAAGGCACTTCAATTATTGCTCCTTCATCAGGAAGGGTTATCTTAATTGGAGACTTTTTTTATTCTGGTAATTATCTTATTCTTGATCATGGTAATGGTCTATTATCTTCATATAGCCATATGTCTTTAGTTCATGTGAGTGAAGGTGAGATTGTAAATCAAGGAGATATGATAGGAGAAGTTGGATCTACTGGAAGAGTTACAGGCCCTCATCTTCATTGGTCAGTATATCTATCTAAAAGTAGAATAAATCCTGAATCTTTAATTCAAGATAATTATTTAGAAAGTTTATTTAACAGATTCTAAAATAGAATTCAGGCTATCTCTTGTTTGAGGTCTAAATAAAGATTTTACTAACTCCCCTTCTGGATTAATAAAGAATGTTGCAGGAACTGCTGGGGGTGTTTGAATATTCCATATTTCTCTTGGATGAGAGATTAATGAGGGTAAGGAAATTTTGAATTTATTCGCAACAGGAGCTAAGTCCTCTCTATCAAGCTCATCAAAATTAAATACATAAACAGCGATATCTTCATTATCCTCGGCAAATTCAAATAACTCAGGTAACTCTTTAATACATGGAGCACACCAGTCTGCCCAATAGTTAATGACAACCCACTCACCTTTTAGCTTATCGATAGATGTATTTTGTCCGTTATAAACCTCTATATCATTTTTTTGGCAACTGAATAAAATGAGGAGACATAAGAAGGGTATAATTTTAGCTTTCATGAATATCATAATAGGCTAAAAAATTAATATGGAAAATAAATATTTATTAATTCTTTTTTATTCTGCGGGGGGCTCTGTGAGAAATATTGCTCATGCTATTGCTGATGGAGCAGATGAGCATAACTTAAATGTAAAAATAAGAACGGTTCCTAAAGTATCTGAAGTGTCAGAAAAGATTGAATCTGTAATACCTAAAAAAGATGAAATATATTGCACAAAAGATGATCTTATAAATTGCAGCGGATTAGCATTAGGCTCTCCAACAAGATTTGGCTCGATGGCATCACCCTTAAAGTATTTCTTAGATTCTACAGGAGATCTATGGGCATCAAACGCTCTAGAAAATATTCCAGGTATTGTATTTACTTCAACAGGTTCTATGCATGGCGGCCAAGAAATGACTCAATTTAACTTATTAACTTATATGCTTCACCATGGAATGATTATTCTTGGATCTCCTTATTCAATCCAAGAGCTCAATGAAACTAAATCTGGCGGAACACCCTATGGCCCGTCTCATGTTGAAAGTTTTAATAACTCCAATAAGTTAACCCCTCATGAATATGAAATTTCAAAATTGACTGGTTCTAGAATTGCTAAATTTATAAATAAATTTAATGATTAATAGCCAAAATTTAAAAATTTATACATTTACTTTAATATTTTTATTAATTTTCATTAAATTGTTAACAGTCCTAGACGGAAGAACTGGGCAGTTCTTTTTTGTTTTTTGGTCATCTCCCTTTTTAATCTTTATGCCTTTTGCTAGCATGCTTTCAATAAAATCATATCAAAGCTTTGCTTTTGTTCTTTTAATTTATTTTATGTCATCTTCGTTGAGAGTTTTTGGTATTACTCCTTACATATATGATTTATTAGAATTAATTTTAATAGTCTTATTTTTTATACTATCTATTTTTGCTCCTAAAATAATCCGAAAAAAAATGTAAAGCTTGCTTTACATAAAGAATATACTAATTTATTATCATTGACCTTATTTGGAGAAAAATATGTCTGACAAGAAATCAATATGGGCTACAGCTGATAACTTTTTAACTAAAACTAGAAAGATTATTATAAATTCAGTTACAGCTTTAGTATTAATAGTAATAACTTTTTCAATCTTGGGTGGTGTTGGCTCAATGTTCAGCGGCTCAGATGAAATTGATACAGATAATAAAGTTTTATGGTTTAAGCCTATTGGTGTCGTTGTTGACTCTGAAGTTAGAAGTGGCGGAAACATTGATATTGATGCCATTCTGGGAAGCGGCGTTTCTGTGAAACAGCATGAATTACAAGATTTATTGGATGTTTTAGATAGTGCTGCAACAGACAAAAATCTTTCTGCAGTTTATGTGAATGTTTCTGAACTTGGAATGTATTGGGCATCAGCATTTAAATTAGCAGAAGCTGTTAGAAATGTTAAAGAAAGTGGAAAAAGAGTTATTGCTTATGCAGAGCAATATAATAATTCATCATATTTAATTAGCTCTCAAGCTAACGAAGTTCTCATAAATGAATATGGTCAAGTTAGTGCCTTTGGTTTTTCAAGAAAAAGAGAATATTACAAAGACTTATATAAAAATTTAAAAATAAATTACAACGTATTTACCGCAGGTGATTACAAGTCTGGTCCTGAACCATATACAAGAGATTCAATGTCTGAAAATGATAAATTAGCTTGGAATGAGTTTGCTAATCCAATGTGGGAAAAGATGACAGGCATGATGGAAGAAGGAAGAGAAATCCCAAATGGCTTTATACAAGAATATGGTGATACGGCAATTGATCTCATGACAGAAAATCCTGAAACTGCTCAAGTAGCGCTTGAATTGGGTTTGGTTGATATGGTTGTTACTAGAGAAGGAATAAAGGCTTGGATGTTCGAAGAATATCCAAATGAAGATAATGATGCATACTCTTTTCCAGACAGTGTTTCAATATATGATTATTTATCAACAATTGAAAAAGAAGAAGAGACTTCAAAAAATAAAATAGCAGTCATTAATGTTGAGGGTGCAATTATGACTGGAGAAGCAGCATATGGCGTCGCAGGGTCTGACACTATAGTAAAAAATATTCAATCAGCAACGAAAGACAAGAGTGTTAAAGCAATGGTTCTTCGTGTTAATAGTCCTGGTGGAGATGTGTGGGCAAGTGAATTAATCACTAATGCCTTAAATGAATTTAAAGAAACAGATAGACCAATTATTTCCTCTATGGGAGACATTGCTGCATCAGGTGGAGTTTGGGTTACAACAAATTCTGATGAAATCTGGGCAGAAGAAGATACCTTAACTGGATCAATTGGAGTTTATGGAATTGTTCCAACATTAGATGGTATATATGATTGGGCTGGTATAAAAGTAGATGGGGTTAGCTCAACTAAAGCTGGTGAGTGGGATGAAAGAGAGGCTATGCCTGAAAATATAACCAATCTAATTCAATCAAGTATAGATAGAACTTATAATAAGTTTGTTTCTAAGGTAGCTGAAAATAGAGGAATGTTATATGAAGATGTACTTCCTATTGCTGGTGGAAGAATATGGGCAGGATATAAGGCTCTAGAGCTGGGGCTTGTAGATAAAATTGGTGATCTTGAAGATGCCTTAAAATCTGCAGCAAAGCTTGCAGAAATCGAAGACTTTACAGTTAAAACTTATAGAAAACCTATAGACCCATTTGAACTATTTTTAAATGAGCTACTAGAAAATATTAACTTAACAATTGATGTTGACCCTAGATTAAGGTTGATACATGAGAGCTTAGAAAAACATTCAAAGATTATTGATCCCACTAAAAGAAATGTTTTAGCTTATTGTTTTGAATGTGAATTTAAATAACTTCCTTTATTAAAGGTATTGTAATTTTTCTTTTCATTTCCATTGAGAGCTGATCAAGGCTCTCAAGGATTTGAACCAAATCAGAAATATTTCTATTAGCATAGGTAAGTAAATATTGTGCCTCTTTAGAACCTAATTCTATAGATCTTAGGTTTGCTATATGCTTTAGTGCAGATAAGATCTCATCATCAGCAAGAGCATAAAGCTCATGACTTTGAATTTTTCTTAGTCTTGAATCTAAATCTGTAAGTTCAAAATTCATAACATCAATATTTTTAGAGGATGTAAAAATTAATCTATTTTTAGAATTGAGTGATCTATTAATAAGATTAAACAACCCTATTTCCCATACCTTGTTGCCAACTATACTTTCAATTCCATCAATACAAACCAACTCCATACTCTCTAATGATTCAAGAATATCAACACTGAGTTCTTTAGCCTGCTTCATGGGTAAATAGAAAGATGATTTGCCTTGATTGCTGAAATGATTACATAAGGCCTGAAGTAAATATGTTTTTCCTGAATCTTTGGTACCGAAAATCAATAGATCATCTTTAAAGGTATTATTCTGAAGTAAAGATAATAGATGCTTATTTAATTTGCTTGCATAAAAGCTATCAAAGGAGGACTTATTATCTTTATTCCATGGGAAAGTAAGTTGTTTTGGATTACTCATTATGATATTTATTTATGCTTAAGAACCAATTTCTGGCATACACAATAAGGCTAAGCAAAGTAACTATTATTATAAAAATATCTAGCGCCATTAATGAAAAGGCGATATCAAATATTTCAAAAATGAAAACAACAATAATATATGCTATTTGAAGACCTGTCGTAAGTTTTCCTAAAATATTTGGCAAAGGTGTTTCTGATTCAATCAGTGTCATATGAACTGCTGCACCAAGGAGAATTGCGATATCTCTTCCAATAAATATTACAAATATATATAAGGGAATATATGAATTAATCCAAAGAAAAAAAATTGTACCTGATAATAATAACTTATCAGCTACAGGGTCTAATATAGTACCTAAATAAGTTTGCCAATTCATTTTTCTTGCAAGAAATCCATCTAAAGCATCAGTCAACGAAGCAATTACGAAATACCCAAGACTTATTAAAAAATTACTCAATAAAATATTATTTAAAATTGGGTAAATAAGCCCTATTCTTACTATTGATAAAAGATTTGGAATAAAGATAAAATATTTACTCATTTTAGATATATTAAATTAAGTTGCTTATTGTTTTTATAATCATTAATTTTAAAAAAGCTATTATTTCTGATGTCTCTATTTAAAGAAGAGATGTCACCCATAATATTTGCTTTATATCTAATTATATTATTTTTAAAACTAAGAATCTCTAAATCTGTTATACCCATCAATGTCAACAATTTATCTTTTGAAATTTTATAATCTTCATAGGAAGATATTCCCTGAATATCAATAGTTATTGAAAAAACAATAGAGGTATCAATTATTAAATCTTGAAGAGCTTTAGAAATAACAGATTCTACATGTTCCAAAAAGATACTCTCGATATCTTTTTTATATAACTTATTTGAGATGGAACGCTCAAGGTCACCTAAAAATGACCACTCATTCAGTCCGATATTTATTAGTTTTATATCTACAAGTTCATCAAAATTATATTTAGAAATTAAATAGTCTTTAGGTGAAGATAAAATATTGCTATTTGATAAAACTTTTTGGTCTTCGAGATCTAAAATTGGTATCTCTAAAAAAAGCCCTCTTTGCTTTGAAAGTCTATCAAGAGTATTTATAAAAATAGTATCTAAACCATTTTTGGCTTCTTGTGAAACAAAGTAAGATGATTCTGCGCCTGACTCTATCTCAATTAGAAAAAGTACTACTGGTCGTGAGTAGCCAATAATAGGTATAGATAGTTCTTTGAACTTTGAGATAACTTTATCTTGATTAAATTTTACTTCTAAGAAACTCACACCATCAAAGTTTTTAATAGAATAACTAGTAATAAAGTCTTTTCTAGCAGAACCAGAGTTTATAATTCTCCATATATTTGAGGGTGAGTTTGATCCACTAATTCTAAATATAAGGTTATTGAATGATGAATTAATAGATGATTCTATTTTAGAAGAATTTTCAATAGGCGCATATATAGTAAAAAGTTCCTTAAATTCCTTTCCAAAGGACTGATTAGAAAAGATAATAAGAACTACTATAAAATGTTTAATAAAATTGTTATGCATTTCTTTCACAATGAGTATTCTAAATGACAAAAGAAATTATAGAAAATGATCCTTACAAATCTGCTGGTGTTGATATTGATGCTGGTAATAATCTTGTTGATCTTATTAAGAAAGATGTTGCTTCAACACACACACCTAATGTACTTGGAGGTATTGGGGGTTTTGCTGGCATGTTTAAGCTTGATAAAGAGTATAACAACCCAATTTTGGTTGCATGTACAGATGGAGTTGGCACGAAGGTGGCTCTTGCACAAGATGCAAATAAATTAGATGGTATCGGTCAGGATCTGGTTGCAATGTGTGTAAATGATTTAATAGTATGTGGAGCTAAACCTTTATTTTTTCTTGATTATTTTGCTTCATCAAAACTGGAAGTTAGCGAGGCAGCTAAGGTAATCAAAAGTATAGCTAATGCTTGCAATGATTCTGGCTGTGCATTACTTGGCGGTGAGACTGCAGAGATGCCTGGTCATTATGTAGGAAAAAATTTTGATCTAGCTGGCTTTTCTGTTGGATGCGTGGAAGAGGATAAAGTTATAGATGGTTCAACTATTAAAGAAAATGACGTTTTAATTGGAATAGAATCTAGTGGACCTCACTCAAATGGCTTCTCACTTATAAGAAAAATAATTAAAGATGCGGATTTAAGTAAAGAAGAGTATGAGAGTATTGTAGAGCTTACCCTTAAACCTACTCATTTATACCCTAATATAATCATGGATCTTATTAAGAAATTTGATATTCATGGTATGGCTCACATCACTGGTGGAGGTTTAACAGAAAATATTCCTAGGTCTATTCCAGAAAATCTCTCAGCGTCTATTGATACTAGTTCTTGGGCTATGCCTGAGATTTTTAAATGGCTCCAAACTAATGGAAGCCTTGAAGATGAAGATATGTTTAGAATTTTTAACTGCGGTATTGGCATGATTCTTATAGTTAAAAAAGAGGATTCTGAGAGAGTGCTTGAAGAAATTAAAAATCATGATTTTAATTCTTTTAATATTGGTAAAATAATAAATAAAGAAAGTAATAATTCAGTAGTTTTTAAATAAATAAATTAATGAAAAATATTGTTGTTTTGATCTCCGGAAGTGGAAGCAACCTTCAAGCTATTATTGACAATTGCAATACAAAATATATCAATGCTGAAATAACTTGTGTAATTAGTAACAACCCAGGTGCTTATGGATTAGAAAGAGCCACTTCTGCAAATATTAATAGCATTGTAATTAATAATAAAGATTATAAATCGAGAAGTTGTTTTGATTCTGAGCTAATAAAAGTTCTAGATGATTTAAACCCTGATCTAATTGTTCTTGCAGGCTTTATGAGAATACTTACAGAAAAATTAACAAGCAAGTTTTTTGGAAAGATAGTCAATATTCATCCTTCACTTTTACCAAAATATCCAGGCTTAAATACTCATCAAGAAGTTATTAATAATAAAGATAAGATTCATGGCGTTTCAATTCATTATGTTTCTTCTAAACTTGATTGTGGTCCATTGATTGCCCAGGGAGAAATCAAAACAAAAGCATATGAAAATATTAACCATCTTATTAAAAGAATTCATAAAATAGAGCATATAATTTACCCAGAAGTTATTAAATACATATGTGATGATCGAATCTCAATTGAGTCAAATCAAGTCAAATTTAATAATATAAATACAATAAATTCTATTATTTATAATAAATATGAAGTGTAAAACCTTACTAATTCTTGTTTTAAGTTTTCAAATCAATGGGCTTGAGCTGCCACCGTATGAAGCTAGATATTCATATGAATCTGATGAAATCAATATAGAGGGAATAAGGAGGTTTTCCAAAAACTCTAATGGCTTTAGCTTAAGTTTTAAAGCAAAAAATTTGCTTGCATCTATGGGTTTCGAGTCTAGTTTTTTAATTGAAAGTTCTCAAATAACCTCGAAAAATTATTTTATTAAAGTAAGACCTAAATTTGTTAATAGAGACCAAGAGATAACCTTTAACTATGAAGATAAAATTATTAGCTCTATTGGCAGGGATGCTTGGGAACAATCTTTAGATCAAGCTATGAAATCAGCAGATCCTATGAATGCTCAAATTCAAATTAGATTAAACCTTTTAAGGGGTATGCAAGAATTTACAATAAAATTATTGGAAATAAAAAATGGAGAAATTGAAGATAATTTTTATAAGATTATGAAAAATGAACCCTGTTCATTAGGTGAAAATAGCTACGATTGTATTGTTTTAAAAAGATTCAGAGAAAAAGAAAATAGAGAAACTTTATACTATTTAATACCTGATCTTGATTATATGTTTCTTAAAATAATAGATAGTGGTCCTGAAAGAAACCAAAAGCTTGAATTATTAGAAATACTAAGTCTTGGGTAGAGTTACTCCAGTTTGTCCTTGATACTTCCCGCCTCTATCTTTATAACTTGTTTCGCATTCTTCATCTGATTCAAAAAAAAGCATTTGTGCAACACCTTCGCCTGCATATATTTTTGCTGGAAGATTGGTTGTATTTGAAAACTCCAGGGTTACATGGCCCTCCCACTCTGGCTCAAGAGGAGTTACATTCACTATAATTCCACATCTAGCATATGTAGATTTTCCAAGACATATTGTTAATACATTTCTTGGAATCCTAAAATACTCAACAGTTCTTGCGAGTGCAAATGAATTTGGTGGTATAACACATATATCCGATTCTATATCTACAAAACTTTTCTCATCAAATGATTTAGGATCCACAATTGCAGAATGAATATTGGTAAATACCTTAAATTCATTTGAGCATCTGACATCATACCCATAACTTGATACCCCATAAGAGATAAGCTTATTACCCCTCTCATCTATCCTGACTTGATTCTCTGAAAATGGCTCTATCATTTTATTATTTTTGGACATCTGTGATATCCATTTATCTGATTTAATCGACATTTATTTCTGTTCTCCCTTGAATTGCTCTTGCGATAGTATTTCCATCAACGTACTCTAACTCTCCACCAATTGGAATTCCATATGAAATTCTAGATACTTTAATATCTTTTATATGATCCTTAATATAAATTGCAGTTGCATCGCCCTCAACAGTTGAGCTTGTTGCTAAAATAACCTCTTCGATATTTTCAACTTTTATAAGTTTTAAAAAGTCATTAATACCTAGATCTTCTGGACTTACGCCCTCAATAGGTGAAAGCCTTCCAAGAAGTACAAAATATTTACCTCTGTAACCTCCTGTAGACTCGATAGCTAAAACGTCAGAGGGACTTTCAACCACGCATATACTTGTATTTTCTCTGGCAGTATCAGAACACACCTTACACAAATTATTAGAAGTAAGCATTCTGCACCTTGAACATCTACTAATATGCTCTATAGCGTCAAGCATTGTGTTAGCAAGAATGCCTGCACCATCTTTATTTTTATCAAGCAAATATAGCGCCATTCTTTGAGCTGATTTTTTTCCAACACCAGGTAGAATTGTTAAGGCATTGATTAAGTCATTTAGTAGATCTTGGTGCATATTAATTTATAGGTTTTATTGATCCATCTTTAATATTACCATCATATTTATCTAAGAATTTTTGAATAGAAGGATCTGACAATATTTCCTTTTCTGCTTTTAACTGTCTGTCAGTTTCTTGTTTTTCTTTTTGATGAATTGGTGATTTTGAAGGATTGCCATTCTTGATTTCAATTGAAATGGTTTTTTTAAAATAATCTTCACATGCTAATTTAAATTCTTTATGAACATTCTCTGGTATTTTATTATCTGCATTTGAACTTATTAAAACTAATGATAGATCATCAAATGACTCGAACTCTAAATATCCAAAATAATTTCTAGCAAATGGGCTTATTTCTAACGAATCAAAAAACTGGATCCACTGATCATTATTTTTAATAGAAATATTGATAGATTTAGCGACATCTTCATTTTTTATCGGTTCTTTTTCGATATTAGTAATAGTAGATTTGATTTGAGATTCTACTTTTATAGATGATTTTTCTTGAGAGGCAGCCTTGATTTGTTCAGTTTTTAAATTTTTTTTTTCTGTATTTTGATTTTTTGGTTGTTCATCAAGCTTATGCAATGGATTGAATGCTAGCATTCTTAAAATACATATCTCTAAAGCCTCTTTAGGATTTGGATGAACATTGAATTTTGAATATGCATTGACAGAGATTTCGTATAAAAGTTGACAAAACTCTTCATCAATTTTCTGTGATAAGGATTTGATATTCTCGTCATTAGAATTATGCAAAACTTTTTCGAGTGAGGTTTTATGCAAAATAGAAATAATGCTTTTTAAAATGCTTTCATATTCTGGAGATAATTCTTCAATTTTAGCAAGATCATCAAAAGCAGATTGGCCTTTACCATCTATTATTGAATGAAGCATAGATATAAGATGAGAATTATCTATAGTACCTAATAATTTTTTTACGCTATCAGCTTCTAACGAGCCACTACCATGAGCAATTGCTTGATCTAAAAGAGTTAATGCGTCTCTTACAGATCCGGATGCAGCATCTGCTATAAGTTCTATGCTTTCATGATCAAAGTTAATATTTTCTGACTCCAAAATCATTTTTAAATGATTAATAAGAACCGTGCCTCCAACTGTCTTAAGATTTAATTGCAGGCATCGTGATTGAACTGTTTTTGGAAGTTTTTCAGGATTTGTAGTGGCAAGAATAAATACAACATGCTTTGGAGGCTCTTCAAGATTTTTAAGCAAAGCATTAAAGCTTTCTGTAGTTAGCATATGAGCTTCATCTAGCAGATAAACTTTAAAACGACCGTTCGATGGTGATTGCGGAACTGTTTGTAAAAGATCTTTCATCGCATCTATCCCTCTTTGGGACGCTGCATCTTGTTCGTAAAAATCTAAGGACCTACCGAGTTTTATTTCTTCACAATTTGAACAAGTATTGCATGGGGTTGATATGGGAGAATCTGATGATAAGCAATTAAGACATTTGGCTAAAATTCTTCCTAGAGTGGTTTTACCTACTCCTCTAGTTCCAGAAAATATGAATGCTTGATGCATTCTATCCTGCAAAATACTATTTGATAATGCTTGAATTATATGATCCTGCCCAACAACTTCATCGAAATTTGTTGGTCTATATTTTCTTGCTAAAACCTCATAGGACATAGCGATAAATCATAACATGAGCTATCCAAGAACTGAGTCAATTTCTTCAAAAGAAAAGCCCCTATTTTGAAGAAAATTTTTTTGTTTGTTTCTTTCCTTGAATTCGTTAGAAGCACCATTTTGAAACTTTTTATTAAACGCTTTTTGCGCTGCTTCCTTCCATGAGCCTTCTTCTGTGATTGCTATGGATGAAATTGAATCATCTATACCTTTAGTCATTAATTCAAACTGAATTTTCTTTGGTCCAAAACCCTTTCTTTTTCTTACATGAACATACATCTCAGCGTAACGAACATTGTTGATAAGATTGTTTTCAATAAGTCTTAAAATTACCTCATCAATAAGCTCTGGGGTATCAAATTTCTTTAATAGCTTATTTTTTATTTCTTTCTCTGAATGTTCTCTTCTTGAGATAATGTCTAAGGCTTTATTATAGACACTTGCAAAGCATTCTTCATTCATCTAACTAAATGGAATAACTCTTGATTTACCATTTCTTTTTATAATTCTTACCTTTTGATCTTTAAAATAATTATATGACCCTACTTCCTGAATAATGGAAATTAACTTTCCTGCATCTGTTTCAATTAATAACTCAATGCCATCCTTTTTTGTAAGGTTAGACCCTACACCTGATCCAATTGCAGAACCCACAAGACCACCAACAAGTGAAGCAATATCCGATTCAGTTTCAGAATCAGTTACATTTTTACCAGCAACGCCTCCAATCAATGCGCCAGCAACTGCGCCAGCCTCTCTATCCCCTTCTATCGTTACAGTTGTGATATCTTTAATTGTTCCAAGAACAACATATTGTTGTTTTTGTGCGTCAGACCTACTAACAACATCGGGGGTGAGCTGATAATTGACACAACTTACAGTGGTAAATAAAAAAAATAATCCTAGTAAATTTTTACTCATTTTTATGCTCCTTTAGTGGTTTGTAATATTTTATGAGATCTTCAGTGATTACATAAAATTTTTTATTCTTATTAAAGCCATTCATCAATGTAACTTGATAGATTTTTTTATTAAATGATGGTTCAACTATCTTAATAATATCGCCCTTATTTAATCTTTCTAAATCTCGATCATCAACCAAAGAAAATATATCCCAATCCCCAAATTGTCTTGCTCTATATGTATGATAAGCGTCATTTGGCATGAAGTATAAGACTTTACTATTCGTAGGTGATAACTTATTACTTCTTGAATCTAAGAACCATTCTTGACCTACATTTATTGGCATATCATCTGCACAAATATTATGTGATGACATTAAAAATAAAAGGCTTGTAAAATATTTAATCATATTGAATTTGACAAAATTTAAGTTAGATAGTTCTTTCTTTCTATAAAATATATGTTAACTCATCTTGAAAATATAAAAAATAGCCTTAATTATTTATTAGGAGATGCCATTTGGGTTTCCGTTTTTAACAAGCATGCCTTCGGGGTGCATATTTTTAGTCGCTAAAAGGAGGACTATTATGATACTTAACTTTACTGATCCATTTTTTACTACTCGTGTATTAGGATTCGAACCATTATTTGATAGATTACAGAGACTTTCAGAGTCTTCTGATAGATCGTCAAGCTACCCGCCGTATAACATTAGAAAAGATGGTAACTATTTTGCCATTGAAATTGCTGTAGCTGGCTTAACAAAAAATGATATAAACATTGAGCTTTCAGATGGTGTTTTATCAGTTATATATGAAGGTCCAAAAACTGAAGTTGTAAATGAAAAAAATGAAGTTGTTTACCAAGGGATTGCTCAAAGAGCATTCAAACAACAATTTACGATAGCAACAGATGTTATTGTTCAGGGTGCTGATCTTATTAATGGTTTATTAACTATTAATCTAGAAAAGATAGTTCCTGAAGAAAAGAAACCAAAAACTATTGAGATTAAAACACCAAAAAGAATCTCAACTAAGTAAAACATTGTTTAGAGGGGTGCATTATGCACCCCAACTTTCTTAGTTAGGGTAATATGTAATTATGAAATATAAGCTTATTGCATTTCTTCTTCTATTTACTACATATAATTTCGCAAACTCGGTAAATACTGGGCATGCTGATGTTTCACTGATTAAATTCTCAGGAAATAACTCTCAAGCTAATGAGTTCTTTATTGGCATTAAAATGGATATGCAAAAAAACTGGCATACCTATTGGAAAAATCCTGGAGACTCAGGTGGTCCTATAAAAGTATCTTGGAATTTACCAGATGGTGTAACGATAAGCGATATTTATTGGCCAACACCAAAATTAATACCTTATTCACCTTTAATGACATATGGCTACAAAGATTTTGTTATTTTTCCATTTAAAATTACCTATCAAGACTCTAACCAATTAAAAAAAATTAGTGCAAATATAGATTTTTTAATCTGTGATGATATATGTGTTCCTGAAAAAGCTTTAATTGACACAACTTTTGAAAACATGCTTTATAGCAGAGATTTGGAAAAATGGATTAATAAAGTTCCTGATGTAATCTTGCCTGTTTTAGCTAATCAAAATCAAAATAATCTTGAACTACGATTCTCATATAACGATGAAATTGAAAATATTTATTTTTTTATAGATCAACAAGACATTGTTTTACATGCAAAAGAACAAAATCACTTCAAGGAAGAGAACAATTGGCTTCTAAATATAGCAACAGAAAATAATCCAAAATATAATGAAAAACTCAAAGGGATAATTGTTATTAACGATGAAAGTTATTTGGTTGATTCAGATATATCAGTTGAAAGTGATTCAAAACAAACAATTACAATAATACAAGCATTAATCTTTGCATTTATTGGAGGTCTTATTTTAAATTTAATGCCTTGTGTATTCCCAATAATTTCTTTGAAAGTACTAAGCTTTATTTCACTTGGCGGAGATTCTACATTTAAGATTAGAGCGCATTCAATAATATTTTCTTTAGGGGTTTTGGTTTCTTTTCTTCTTATTGCGACTGTGTTGATAGCTTTAAAATCATCTGGGTCGAGTGTTGGCTGGGGATTCCAATTACAATCACCTTTAATAGTTGGAATATTGAGTATATTAATGTTTTTAATAGGCTTGATTCTTGTAATGGATATCAATTTAGGCTCCTCATTGACGAGACTAGGTGGTATTGGATCTTATAATAATAACTATTCAAGCTCTTTTGCCACTGGAGTTTTGGCAGTAATAGTGGCATCTCCATGTACTGCTCCTTTTATGGGTGCAGCTATCGGTTATGCCTTAATTCAACCTTCATCGATAACCTTACCAATATTTCTTTCGTTAGGATTAGGATTTGCCTTTCCTTACCTACTAATTTCCTTTCGACCATCATTAATATCATCCTTACCCCAACCGGGTAAGTGGATGGAAACATTGAAAGAGTTTTTTGCTTTTCCAATGTTTGCTACAGCATTATGGCTTTTGTGGGTATTTAGCCTTCAGACATCCTCAGGGGCGCTTGTTGATTTACTAATCTCAATTTTATTGATTAGCTTTATATTATGGTTCTATACAAAAGTTTCAAAAAATTATCTTAAAGTTCTATTACCAATATTTTTACTATTAATTCTAATAAATCAAATAAATCAATTTTTAAGTATTGATAATAAAAAAATGAGCATTGATGAGGCTAAATTAACATGGGGTATTGATACAGAAGATGATCTTATGTCTCGCAATCAAGCTTATTTAATAAACTTTACAGCTGCATGGTGCATAACCTGTCAGGCTAATGATAAAGTTGCCCTTTCTAGAGAGAACGTGAAGCAATATTTAAAGAAAAATAATATTGAATATATAGTTGCTGACTGGACAAATAAGGATGAAAACATCTTAAAAGTCCTTAACAAGTATGGCAGAAGCGGAGTTCCTCTTTATGTTTTTTGGAAACCAGGAATGCAAGATCCAATAATACTTCCAGCAATATTAACTGAGAATCTAGTTTTAGAAACTTTAAATAAGTATTAATAAGTTTTCATAAATGGAACATAGTTTTTTTATTAATTAACAAAAAGTATTTATAATATCCATCTAATAGAATCTTGGGAGTAAACAAGTGAATGCAAATCCATTTATATTATTTGGCACAACACACATTGTTACAATAATCGCGATTACCCTTGTATCAATATTCCTTCCGTTGATTTACAAGACAAAATCTGAATACCAAAAATCAATAATGACTAAAGCAATAGCATTTGTTATTTTTTGTCATGTAATAATTTCTCCCTATAAAGACTTATATTTATTGGATAATCCTTATAATTGGAGGGAGGTGCTTCCTTTTCATATGTGTGATTTATCAGAGATTTTTTTAATATTTTTTCTTTTAGGGGGTCCAAGTATTCTTTATAAATGTGCTTTTTTTTGGGGTTTAGCTGGCGCGACAATGGCAATAATTACTCCTGATATAGAATTTTTAGATTTGGATTATGCATTTTTTATGATTGGTCATGGGATGATTATTATTGGAATAATGTATGCAACTGTAGCTCTTAATAATAGGCCATATGCAAAAGACATTGTTACGGTATCCTTAATTACGGCGCTAATACTGCTCCCAATAACCTATCTACTAAACTATATTCTAGGAGAACCAGCAAACTTTTGGTATCTAATGCAAAAGCCAGCAGGCGCAAGTCTTATGGATGCTTTCCCCGAGCCGCCATATCATTTATTAGTAATAACCCCTTTAGCAATTTTAATGTTCTGTTTGGTTTACATACCCTATTTCGTTAAAGATAGAGTAAAGAGTTAACTCACTTTGCTTAATTGGTTTAAATACTTATAAAATAGAACTACAAGAAACATAATAAGTAATTAAAATGGAAAATTTTATAGTATTGATAAGTGACGTTTGGACAAGAGGTTTCCTTGGGATTAATCTTGGAGCAATCATCTCATCTCTTGGAGTAATTATTTTAGCATTGCTTTTTAGAGGCTTTATTATTTCCGTTATTATAAATTCTCTAAGTCGTCTAGCAGCTAAAACAGAATCGAAAATAGATGATGAAATTTTAAATGCCTTAAAAAAGCCTATTGGTTTAGTGCCTATAACTGTTGCTTTATATATTTGTACGTTAATACTGCCAATTTCAGGTGTTGCAGGTGACATAGCAACAAATATTGTTAAGGCCTTTGTTGTGTATACGATATTTAGTGCTTTAGCTAATGCAGTAAAGCCAATCTTTGAAGCTCTATCAACTAGTTCATGGTTAACTCCATCAATGCAAATGTGGCTAGAAAGAGCATCAAGATTTTTGGTATGGGTTATAGGTGTAGCAATTATATTAGATATTTTTGGTATACAGATTGGTCCTTTAGTAGCGGGCTTAGGACTTTTCTCGGTAGCTGTTGCACTTGGTGCACAAGACTTCTTTAAAAATCTGATTGCCGGTATTTTAATAATTGGGGAACATAGATTTCAACCTGGGGACAGAATTGAAGTTGTTGGAGAAGTTCATGGTATTGTTGAGACTATAGGGTTTAGATCTACCGTAATAAGAACTTTTGATACTGCCCCAATGACCATACCCAATAAAGATCTTTCAGATGTAAAAGTTATTAATCATGGAGAAATGATAAATAGAAGAATTAATTGGAAAATCAATTTAATTTACTCCACTACTGTAGAACAACTTGAAAAAATTCGATCAGATATAAAAAAATATATTTTAGAAAGTAATGATTTTTCTTCTGACCCTGACTTAGATCCATGCGTAAGGGTTGTTGAGCTTGGATCAAGCTCAATAGATGTTCTTATAGTAGCCTACTCAGAACCTGTTGGATTTGCAGATTTTAATTTAATTAAAGAGAATTTGATTTTTAATATTATGAGTATTGTAAAAGACAACAATTCTGAATTTGCTTTTCCGTCTACATCTTTATATGTTGAAAGTACTCCTCAATCTAATTAGTTAAAAAAATAATGACTGATCAACATTTGCTATCAATAACAATTGTTTCTTTGTTAGGTTTGTTTATTTGGAGTAAATTTAGATATGATGCTTTGGCGGCTGGAGCACTTGTAGTTCTAATGATTCTTGGAGTAATTCCAGCAAATCAGGCATTTGATGGTTTTGCTCACCCAGCAGTTATGACAGTTGCGCTTGTACTTATTATTAGCCAAGGTTTAAAGAATTCAGGTCTTACTGGATTAGTTGGAAAGCTAATTGGTGGTAAATCTTTTTCTAAGTTTCAGTTTTTAATTAGTCTAATGCTAATAGCAGCTGTACTTTCATCATTTATTAATAATATTGGTGCTCTTGCTATTCTTCTGCCAATTACACTTAACATCTGTCAAAAAATGGATTGGCATCCTTCAAGATTTTTAATGCCACTAGCCTTTGCTTGTATCTTAGGCGGTATGAATACAACTATTGGTACACCTCCAAATATCATTATTTCAGAATATAAATCTACAATTTCAGATTCAGGATTTAATTTTTTTGATTTTTCATATGTAGGGCTTTCTGTAACAATTTTAAGCATCCTTTTTATATCAATAATTGGTAATAAGTTTATTCAATTAAGAGATGACGCTAATGCTGGATCTTCACTAATAGATTTGAAGGGATACTTATTTGAGGTCGAGGTTAATGAATCAAGCTCTGCTATAGGTATGACCTTGTCTGCTTTTAAAAAAGAAGCAGGCGAAGATACAGAAGTTCTCGGAATAGTTAATGAAACTGGAGGTGTAAAAAAAGTAAAAAATAACTTAAGAATTAAAGCAGGTCAAATCTTAGTAATTAAAACACCCCCGGATGACGTATCTTCTATCCTTGATGTTTTTGATTTCTCAATCCCCAAGGAACTTCACTCTTTCGATGATGATGACTTAGAAGAAATTGAAGCAATGATTACTCCTGGATCAAGATTAATAGGAAGAAAATATGAATTTTTCTTAAAATTAGCATATGAGGAACTTAATTTACTAGGACTTTGGAGAAAGGGAGCCAAATATCGAACAAGACTTACTAGAGAAACCTTTAAAGCTGGTGATGTTCTTTTATTAGGCGTTAGAGATTTAGATGAAGAAGATGTTACAAATAAAATAAAGCACTTAGGTCTTATGCCCTTAATGCAAAGAGAACTTCAGACAATTCCATCAAGAAGCAGACTTCTTAAAGGTTTAATATTCTTTTTAGTTTCCATTGTTCTTGTTGCTTTTAATATACTTCCAACTGCAGCAGCTTTCTTATTATGCGTTCTGGGTTTTGCAAGAATTAGGATTATTGATAGTAACTTTTATCGAGATATAGATTGGCCAATTATAATTATGTTAGCTGCAATGATACCAATTGGAACTGCTCTTCAAACAACTGGATTGAGTGATCTCATATCATCAAATATTTCTTTATTGGCAGCTGATATGAGCCTGTTTTGGCTATTATTTCTAATACTTATTATTACCATGGCAACAACAGACATCATTAATAATGCAGCCACTGCGGTCATAATGGC